>Ga0326514_10000253_pt1 | contig 35707 bp, 37 predicted proteins | sample 3_2548_0518_D_FD_203653 | JGI IMG/M metagenome (GOLD analysis project Ga0326514, IMG submission 203653) | Bovine rumen microbial communities from UC Davis, California, United States - 3_2548_0518 | ecosystem: Host-associated > Mammals > Digestive system > Stomach > Rumen | place: USA... | reverse complement strand
CTTTACTATGAACATAGAAACCTTTGCCGCATGACGGCCCTGTCCCCAACCGAGAGGGCCCAGGCCCTGAGCCTGGTCGCCAAGGAGATTTTAAGATGAACAAGTTATTTCTCGCCGTCGCATCCATTATCTGCACGCACTTTGTCATGAAAGTTCATGACAAGTTAACGCAGGAACCTCCTTCAAAGGAGGAAATTCATAGGCTCATGAAGGCCGAATGGGAGTTGAGAAAACGTGCCGAGCACGACGCCATCCAGGCGCACATCATGCAAAACAAGATTATGTCGGTCTCTACACCGCGCGACGGGAACATGCTATTGAATTCAATCGGGACCGTGGGTGATTTGGAACCAGTTATGGGAGGCTACTAATGAGTGAAATTCAAGAATTACCGCACGTGCCGGACGCGGCCGGGATTTTCCAGTTTGATGCCAATAAGAAAACTCTGTTGGTACCGATTAGTGCCATCGAAGGCCTTGAATCACATTGGGCAACGTTTGCAGCGTCAAACGATGCGCAGGTACTGCCATACCATAATCCAGTAATCAAATGCAGCGGAGAGGCGGGGTGGAAGGAACTGTGCAAGAAGCTCCATTACGTCATCGCATATTTTATCCATGCCAATGATTTAAGCACGTCTGAGGCTGAAGAGGAAATCTGTTTTGCTATGGACAAGTTCGCGAAGGAAAACCACTTGCCCTTGCACGACTGGGAAACCGAGTACGAGACTTTGTATGCAGAAAAAGAAGAAGAAACTTAAGCCCCTTCATATCGAGTGGGGCAACCTCAGGCACGACGAGGAATTGCAGGAAATCCTGAACCCAGTGAAGCCGCTAGGTGCCGACTTCGCCCGACGTGTCGAGCACGACATCTTCGAATTCCTATTAAAGTTCCACATCGCAAAGATTTACATATGGGACGACTACGTATGCAACGACACCACGGCCCGGTGGGACTTCTGTTTCAATGGGGTCCCGCCCGAGAACCATTCATACAGGGAACACGACTTCAATAACTTAGTACAAATGAGTGACGAGGAGTTCGAACAACTTGTCCGAAGCGTCCCGCCGTCACCAAACGAACCGCTCGTGCGCCAATGGCGCGAGGAGATGCGAAATGAATACAAATGAAGAAAGAATTTATTTGGAAGAACTGTTGTTCGAAAGTGCACTATGGAGGGGCGTGGACCAAGACTCTCCATACTCGCCTATCGAGCTCGAAATCCGCGACCGACTCCGTCGCCTGAACAAGGCCGACGAGGTCCAGGTCCAGCCCGACCCCACGCCGGAGCAGGATATCGTGATTCAGGCCATCGAGGCCTCGCGACTGAACGAACATCTTGAACAACGTAAGAATCAGAAACAGTACACAGAGGCTAAGAACTCATGGAAAAATGAACGCGTGAGAGTCTTCATCGACGGACGCCCAGTGTGGAAATTGAAGTCAGAATGCCGTCAGGTCCCGCGCGACAACAGCCACGGAGGCTTGCCCTGGACCTGGAAATGGTTAGGAAAGGACTATAAGCAAGAGCAGTGTGATGCCATGTGGGCCGAGCACGAACAAAGTAAATAACGCGCGGCCCCCGGTGCGTAAGGTGATCCAGCCCGGGATGCGGGAGCTCGAAACTCCCGGCGCCGGGGGCATTTTTAAATCCATTTCTTGTGCAGGAACAGGTGTTCGACAGAGTTCGCCGACAATCCTCTATCATTAAATAATCGTCTCTTTTCCTTGCTCCATATGCTGATGAAATCTTCCGGCGCCCGGTATTCGCTCACATAAACTGGAAAATCACGAGTTCTACACCACTGCCAGAAGGCCTCGTGGTCGAACTCACGTCCATAACCATTGGTTCCTGCATACGGTGGATCGCAGTAAACCACGTCGCCATCATGATAGACATAGTTGCGATAATCGTCGGTGGACATAACTATCGGTGCTTCTTTTTCCAGGCTTTGCAGGCGTTCCAGGCACAGTATGTGTTCTTGGCTGTGCGGTTCCACTAATTTATCTTTTACGAAGTTTCCAACCAGATCCGAGCTTCGAATACCACGTCTTTCTTGACTCCATTTGACTTTTACAGCCCTGAACATCGGATTGCTCTGCCAGTATTCCACACTGAAATGTTTCTTTACATGATCAGTGATCGCATGCCCTATGGCCAGACGTTTCGCCTTGCGGTCCTTGCCGTCACAGTAATCATGTATGCAGTCCACGACTGCCGGGCAAAGTTCCTGCATCGGCCCATAGTCGCCCCAAAATATAATATTATGGATTGCTCGTTTGTATGGCTCTATTTGCGGCCCATACATGTAAGTCTTGCAGTCGTTTCCAAAAGAGAAGCATAGCCGAACATAGTCATCAGTTTCTTTAAGCTTGAAAAAAGTCTTGCCGGGAAATCCACCGATCCTCGTTGCTGAACCCTCCACTAAGCGCCCTTATATAGGTCTTCGGGTTTCGTCCGTCGATGTCGTTGATCAAGAACCGGTTGAATTTGTCGGTCTTCTTCATGGCATAGTCGGTGACGGAGCACCCTCCGCAGAACAGGTCCACCAGGCGTTTGCCGCCCGGCAGGACGCCGATAATGTCTTTCGCGATCGCCGATTTCGAACCTTTATATGGAAGTCCGTAGCTCATTTTTCTCTCCTAAATCATTCCGTTACATGTAATTTTCAGTGTACAGTCATTGCGGGCAATAGCCGTAACGATTTTTTCTGTCTTACGCGAGTTTGTCAGCGTGTTACCGTTGACAAGGCCCGCGCCAACCAGCACACAGCCGCGCGAATCCTTCGCCGTGTTCCCGGCGTGGATACGGAACCCCCTGTTGGGCTTTACCTTGTCATTGTAAATAAGCGGCAGGTCCCGAGCGAACGTCGGGCTGTTGCTGACACTTAACTTGTATGTGCCCTCGGGCAGCAAGAATTTCCTGTTCTCCAGGGTGCTGCAGATTTTCCTGTGCCCAACCATGAGCGACCCGGTAACCGCATCGTCAGTAATTGCTTCGCGTATCAGAATCATCTTTACCCTCACTTGTTGTCCTGTGGCAAGTCTACACCCTAGCAGGTAGTCCAGGCACGTCTCGTCCATAGGAATCCCGGTCTCGACGTGCGCCTCGACCGCATCCCAGTAGTCGTTTATCTGCTCGTTGGTCGTATGGCTAGCGTGCTCGGATCCGGACATCCACGTGCGCAGATTCGCCTTCGCACGCTTTCGCACGTCATTGTCCTCGACGTATAATGGCATCCTGTTGCTGTTTACTATGTACTCTTTTTTTGCAGCTTCTAGACGGTCATACGAATTCATCTTGGTCTGTACGTACCGCTTTATGTACAAGTTAACGTTGGCATAGAACACGGAGCGTACGCACGAGCGCACGTTCAGGAAGAACGAAAAATTTTTATTGTATCGGCCATTGCGTAACTTGTTCATGAACCTGGATACGGCAATCATCGTGACCTGGGAAATGGCCTCCTCCCACTCGTCATAGGTGAGCTTCAGCCCGTGCGCCACGGCCTTGGCACGGTACCCCAACACGTTGAAGCGGGCACAGTCCCACAGGTTTTCCTGTGCCGTTTTCTTTGGGTCTATCAGCCACATAGGTCCCTCGTTGCCTCGACGACCTCAAGGTCGTCATGTTCCACCCTGTCCGTAAAGCGGATTGAGTCGAACTCCGCACGGTCCTCGGGGATAAGTAAATCATAGCAGAGGCCGATGTACGAAACCGAGTTCTCTTCCAGGAAGTCAGTGGCGTTCAACGCGTCCACCTTGTCCGCAGTATTGGCGACCAGAATGTATTCGTCCAGGCCGCTATGCATGCCCACGACCGCGTAGCGCCCGGTATGACGGGTGGCCACCAGGCGGTTCTTGACGCCCATGAGCCAGTGACCTACGATGACGCCGTATAGTATGCAGGCAAATGTCTTCATACATGTAAACTACTCTAAAAGAAAGGACCCGTCCGGGTGCCGGGCGGGTCCTTGGTAGGATTTAGTTCACCTTATTCATAGTAGGGGAACGTGGTCGTGCGAACTGCGATAGCCGTATCGTCGGGCGATAAGGCGGTGCCACCCGACTGCAAGCCCGCAAATTCAATATGTGCAGACTTCAAATACAGTGTGGTTTGGCCCTTATTCGCCTGGCAGTCACCGGGAAGACGGAATTCCTCCGTAACGATGCCGATGTTGTATCTGGGTGTCGCGGAGCCTTCGGGATCGTGAATGAAGTTGCGCACGAACTGCTTCGCGCTCAGCTGTATCGTGAATGTAGTGGTCGGATCGTTGCTTTCGGCAAACACCAGTGTTACGTTAGTGCTAGCGCCGTTCGTCGCGTTGCAGGTGCCTTCGCCTTCGAACTTGCCGTTTAACTGACATTCGGTGCAATGAGCATACCCCTGGAATTCAATTGAATTTTGCCAGGACTCATCATTGTCAAAGTCAGGTTCGATTGTCAAGTCGTTCGAAGTGTAAGTAGCGCCATTGCCCCAGCTCCAGAGTTTGTGGCATTCGACATACTGATAAGGAATATACTCTGGTATCGGCAACCATGCGGCGACCCCGTTAACGACCGTCAAGACCTTGTTTTCGTCGTATTCGCCCGGTGCGGGAAGCGGATATTCAACTTTAAGACCAGGCGCCACCGGATAGCACGGGACTCCGGTTTCAGCCGTTCCGGCAATAATTATTTCGCCATTGGGTGCGTCACCGCCCACGGTACCCTTAAGCGTCAAGAATGCTGCACACGGCATGCCCCATTCGTCCCAGCCTGCAAATGTAAATTCATGGAATGTCCAGTGTTCCGAGTCGGCGTTTACCGGAATAATTTGTCCTCCCCGCAACTCCCACATGCCCCATTCACCATTAAACGAAATGTGGCCAGTGTAAACGGAAACGGCATAACCGTCATCAGGAAGCAGCTGCTCCCCGTCACAGTTGACAAGTATTAAATTAACGGCGCCGTCAAGGTCATAATCCGCTGGAACATTCTGCAACTCCGAAATTTCAGGAAGTTCAACACTGTTGAGCATGCTTGATGATCCAAATGGGAACACCCAGCATAACGGTTCTTTTTCTGATGCACCGCCCACAGGGGTCATCTCGGCTTGAACAGCCTTCAATAGGCCACTATTAGTGTTAAGCCTAACGTCGATCGTGTCGCTTTCAATTTGAATGGCAGGTCCAGAGGTATAGGATACGCCACCACCGCCACCGTTTGCCACCAGTTCCCCGTTATCGTTCACGGTGATGGTGTCACCGTCAACCTTGGCTGAAATTTCACCGTTGTCGATTGCTATGCCGTCACCTGCGGTATAGGATGCACCGCCGCCCTGTGACGGTGCCCATGCGGCCACGCCGCTTACGACGGTCAACACCTTGCCATCGTCGCCTGCACCGGGTGCGGGCACGTCCCCCGAACCGGAAATGGCGCGGGCCACGGCATCGGACGTGATGCCGTTGAAGCTGTTAAGAGTTGCCTGGTCGTCAAGCACCAGGTTGTCGGTCAGCTGATCCTCGTACTTCGCGGTCGAGCTGTTGATAATTTTCCTCATGAGATTCTCCTTAATTTGAGCGGGCGCGACCCGCCCTTGCCCTCGAAAACTACACCTACTTTTTATTGCCCCAGTCATCCATGCGGAACAGGATGCACCCTATGGCGAGCACGCAAACGATAAAGACACAGGTGCCAATCATTCCCTCATTCCCCTGATGGCATCGGCCAGGTTCGCCACGTTCACGTCCAGCTTGGCCACGGACGTGTTCAAGGCGGCGCACGTGTCGCGAAGGTCGTCCACGCATGTCGCGGTCAGTGCCTGCTGGTCCTTGAGCTGGCATATCGCGAAGTCGTGCTTTAGGATAAGGTCACGGAGTTCCCGGGAATCCTGGTCCCTCTGTTCCTTTGTCTGCAACCGGTCGGCCTTGGTCCTTGCGTTGTCGGTCCAGACCTTGGCAAGCCCGGCCAGGTTCGTCAGCAGAAGAACGACGGCGCCCACGAATGCGGCATACATTTCAGTAGTCATCAGCTCCTCCTACGACCATGTTCCTTTCATATTCAAGATGATGCGAGGCGCGTTATTCGTCAAGCTGGACTGTGAATTTACATAGAACGGAAGCACCTCTATCTCTAGACAGTCTGGTGAATAAATTCCGACGTCTACTTTAAGTATGGATGAAGAAAGGTTGTCCGGATGAGAACTTCCGTTGGGGTCTGGGTAGAAAACTGGAAATCCTTCGCCTAAAGATCCTTGTGAATCGTAGCCTCCATTGAAGCTAAACTGCTCGACTCCGGTGTAGTAGTCGTCGATCGTACCGGCGTTCCAGGGCTTGAAACTAATCTTTCTGATTCTAGCTCCGATAGCAGTTCCACCGGAATAATCCGCATGGGCAACCTTCAGTACGAAACCCCTCTGGCCAAACGCCGTCATGGCCTTTTTATAGCACTTGATGCGCCATTTTCCAAACGAGATTTCGCTAAACTCACCGTCAGTTGCAAAATTGTTGGGAGCCAGCATTACTGACTTACAGTTTCTCTCCATCGTGCAGCTAATTACATTCGATGCGCTAATTGATATGTCTGTTCCGGCGCTATAGACCAAACTTTGACTGCCGCTGGAGTACACATTGGAAGACGAAACAACAACGGCAGAGGATGCCGTATTGATGTACTCATTGTTACTGGTGAACGCGCCTGACGTTTTCGAGAATAATGCTTTCGAAGAATCTATAGTAACAAGTTGATACACAACGTCGCCACCCAGTACAGTCTGCTTGAGAAGCACAACTTTTCCCGCGTCATAAGCGGCCTTGATGTCAGCGAACGGAGTATTGCTTGAACTAGATGAACTGCCGGAATAATTGGCGACGAATACGATGCTGTCCCAGCTCGGCGCATTGCCGGAGCCGTTGGACCTGAGGTACTGTCCGCTAGTGCCTGCAGTGCCGCCGATGCGCTCCGGCGCGAACGTGCCGCTGGTTATCTTGCTTGCAGGAAGGGCCGGAATGTCCCCTGCCGCCAAGTCAGCGCCCGAAGTCACGATACCTTGCGAATTGTAGGTAATCTTGGTCTTGGTTGCACCGGTGAGGTTCGTGGCCTTGTCTGCCTTGCCCGAAACTGCCTGCGCCACGGCCACGCCGCTTTGAGCCCTAATGGACGACGAAGAATATGTCTGGTCTACGATGTAGAAACCGCCATCATTCCATCCATTGGCATCTACATCTGCCCAGTTTAATGAGTTTCCGTCAAAAGATACGAACTCATAGCGGTTTTGATTCGTGTTGTTTCGGACTAAGGAATAATACCATCCGGCCTGTGTGTACACCGGTTCTTTCCCGCCGTCAACCAAGCTCTTTACTTGTGCGTAAGTGTACGTATTGTCGATTATGACAGTACCGTCTGGTCCCGTGGGACCGGTTGCGCCGACAGGGCCCGTGGCACCCGTTGGCCCGGTTGCGCCTGTTGGTCCAGTTGCGCCGACAGGCCCTGTTGCCCCCGTGGGTCCCGTTGCACCCTTGGGGCCGCACGGTCCACGCATGTAGTCGAAAGTCAGTGTCGTCGCGTTGTCGGAAGTAGACGCGGAAACGGTCGGGCCCGACGCGCTGTACTCGGTGTAGTGGGGCCCGGTCGCGGTGGCGATACTTTGTATGGCAGAGTCGGCCTTGTCAAGAGAAGACTGGACGCCGCTGGACAGGTCATCGTACGCGGCGGTGTCTTTGGTGGCGAGTGCGCCGAGGCCGAGGTTGGCCCGGGCCTGTGCCTGCTCGTCGCTGGAGAGGCCCTGGGGAACGTTGCTTAAAATCTTAGCTATCTTTTCCATAAACTTCTCTCCTTTTAGGCAGCCCCGCCGCCCCACGAACTAGGTATCAATGCAAGGTCCGGGTTGTTCCACGCGACACCACAGTTGGTGAAGCAGTTGGACGTGGTCGTTATGCCCGCGTTCGCCGACAGGCCGTTGTAGCAGTCGAGCAGGTGTTCCTTGATGCCGAAGCAGTTATTGAACATATTGGATACGTCCGTCACGCTTGCGTTCAGGGTGCCGTTGTACCACTGGATGCCGCTGTCCTTGTCGTTTAGCGAGTATAACGAAGAGCAGTCTCTAAACATAGATCTTAGGCTAATTATATTGCCCCAATCCATCTGTGGAATGCGCTTGAGGGACGAACATTTGTAGAACATCAAATAAGCATGTGCACCACTGGATGAAAAACGAAGGTACGGAACTTCATCCAGAGAACCACATTCGTAGAACATCAAATGGCCGTCCGTTATTTCGGCTCTTTGAAAGAACGTGCTTATATCATTAAGAGATTGCAATGCATAGCAACCCTCAAACATGCTTCCGCATGACACGGGCTGCGTATAAAAGTTGCCGGATGGCACTATGTTACTTGTGGCGAATGACCTAAGTGATGCGCAAACATCAAACATACTCTCCGCGTTTGAGATATTATAGGAGATCGACGGCCCTATTTCAAGCGAATAGCAACCTGAGCACATTTGGTTACATGCAATGGCGTTTTCTGTGGGATTAAGGGCTAAAAGAATTCTCTTGACTTTCTTGCAGCCCCCAAACATGCTATCGCAATGACCTTTGGCATTAAAATTATATAGCCTTAGGTCATTATTAGCCCGTACCTCTAGCAAGTTGATGCATACGTAGAACATGCTAGAATAGCGGCATGCACTATTATCACTGGCGATGATATTGTACACCGCCCTTAGGCCGTAGCATCCTATGAACATATACGTAGCAGTTCTAATATATCCCATGTCGAATGCTAAAATGACGAATTCGTTATCGGATAGATACTTATTGCTAAATGCACTGCTCATGTCATACTTGCACGCGAAATCGTACACACCGTCCGAGACCTTGGTGATGGAATTGAACTTCGCGATGAATGTCGAGTCAGGGTCATTACGCGGGTCGTATGAGGTATCCTTGAATTTAAGGCGAAGAACTTGGGGATTTACATAAATTCCCCCCGGGTCGCCGCCCCACCATTCGCCACTGTCACCACCGCTCGGCGCGACAGATGCGATGGCCTGAGCCACGGCTACACCCGACTGTGCATTCGTGGATGTCGCATCGTAGGTCTGGTCGACGGCGGGCATGGGCCCTGTGGGGCCCGTTGCACCAGTCTCGCCCTGTGGCCCAGTGGGACCGGTGGGGCCTACGGGACCCGTGGCCCCCTGTTCGCCTTGAGGCCCGGTTGGACCGGTCGCGCCAACTTCACCGGCGGGGCCAGTGGGTCCCGTTGCTCCCGTTTCGCCTTGAGGACCCTGAGGTCCCGTGGCACCGGTTAGCCCCTGGGGACCTGTTGGCCCAGTTTCACCAGCAGGACCAGTGGCACCAACTTCACCTGCAGGGCCAGTAGGTCCAGTCGCCCCAGTTTCACCCTGGATGCCCTGCGGGCCCGTCGGACCCGTTGCCCCAGTTTCACCGGCAGGACCTTGTGGACCTGTTGCACCGGTTTCGCCCTGAGGACCAGTTTCGCCGATGGGGCCTTGTGGACCAGTTGCGCCCGTGGCGCCCGTCGGACCGGTTGCGCCAACGGCACCTTCCGGCCCAGTCGGACCGGTGGCACCCTGGATGCCCTGCGGGCCAGTTGCTCCGATGGGGCCCTGCGGACCGGTCGCACCAGTTTCACCAGCGGGACCAGTAGGTCCAGTTGCACCTGTTTCGCCTTGAGGACCGGTTGCACCCTGAGGGCCCGTTGCACCAGTTGCACCGATTTCACCAGCAGGACCAGTGGGACCTGTTGCACCCTGGATGCCCTGCGGGCCAGTTGCTCCGATGGGGCCCTGGGGACCTGTTGCGCCTGTTGCACCGATGGGCCCCTGAGGGCCAGTGGCCCCCTGTTCCCCCGCAGGCCCGGTTGCACCCGTGGGACCGACTTCACCTGGTTCCCCCTGCGGACCGGTCGGCCCGGTGGGACCCGTCGGGCCCGTAGGTCCCTGGCCACCCGGGCCACCCGTGGTGGAAATTACGTTGTTAGTAATGTCGATGCCAGGACCGGCAATCAGCTTCCTCTGAACTCCACCCGGCATGTGGGGGGCGCCGCTGTAGATTCTATGCAGTTCCAGATTTAAAAGTTCCACAGAAACGCCCGGCACGCTAAGGCCGATGATGTCAAGCAAGAGCTCGCAGTCGTTTTCAGAATACACGTCGGTCGAGAACTCGAAATCCTCCGTCAAGCCCATGGAGCAGTCGACGATGAAGGTCTGTCGAGTTACGTTGTCGACAGTCGTGCCGTCGTCCTTCTTGAACAGGGCGTAGAACGTCTCGTAGTAAGGCGAGGCGGTCGTCTTGCTTGCACGAAGGTGGGCAGTAACGTGGTAATACTGGTCTGCGGACAACTTAATTCCGCGCGACCCGATTTCCATGGTGCCGTCGGTGTAGACCGGCTTCACCGTGTCCGTGCCCTGCACCTGCTCGCCACCGTCACAGCGTATCCAGTCGAGCATCGAGGCGCCATCGGTCCCGGACACGGCCAGGTCGAATGTCTTGACACCGGCTGCCGTGTAACTGTCGACGTTGATGGAACCGTCAGTGGACTCGACCACAACTCCATGCGAAATCACGCCACCGCCCGTGGCCAGGCACCACACAGGTCCCTGCGTGAAAAGCAGCCTCCCGTTGGGCGCGTGCATCTCGACCCTGTAGGCCTTCGCGGAATCCACGATCATCACGCATCGGCCGTTGTTGTCGATGGGGACGTGGGCCGGGGCGAGGGTTCCATTGAAGTCTACATAGACCGTGGCGCGGTCGTCGGTTTCGTACTCGAAAATTTCAAAGTAACCGGCGACGTTGTTCACGCCGCGCTCGTCCTGGTACTGGTTTGTCGGGTCAAGTAAGTATGCAAGGGCCATCTAAATACTCCTTTTCGCGTTCGAAACTACACCTGCGGGAGCGGGTATAAGGTAGTGCCCGCCGGGGTCGCCGGAGTCGCCGTCCTGTCGGTCATTGCGAGGCGCACGAAGAACGTGTCGTTCACGTCCTCGCTGTACGGGTCGGCCGTGACCTCGGCAAGGCTTGCCGCGGTCCTGTATCCATACACTGTCGCATGGCCACCGCCACCGAGCTCGGAGAACACCAGGGCCCACGGGGCGAGCTCGTTCACGAGAACGCCCGACGGGTCACGAGCGACCTGGATGGAACCGTCGCTGTATGTAAGATACGGACACCAGATGAAGAAACCGTCGTCATGCAGCAGCCATCCATAACCGCCGCTGGACTCGCTCGTGTTCCACTTGCCCAGGTTGTTCAAATAGCCAGGGCCCATCTTCGGGCACGACCCGGTGTTACCGCGGTATTCCCAGGCACCGACGTGGTCCGCGTCGTTCCAGAGCTTGTTCAGGGTTTCAGGGTTCCAGTGCAGGCGCCTGATGGCGCGGGTGTCGGAACCGTCGAAACGGTTGCCGACGATTCGGACCATGTTGAATCGCAGTGCGCCGTCGAGTTCTGGATGCGGGTTAAGCGCGTTCACGAACACGGTGAACTGTATCCTGGAAGCGCCATAGAAGCGGTTGTCCGCGATGTCGCAGTTGTAGTAGAACAGGCCGTCAGCAAGGACCGGGAGCAGTTCGAGACGGACGTCGGCATCGCAGCCGGTCATCGTTATCATGACCACGCGCCAGTTCTGGTGACCGTCGACCACGACGTTCCTGAGCGTCACCTGCCTGGTGGCTCCGTACGTGTTCGCGTGGGCGTCCGAAATTCTGATGTTTCCTGTCAGGTGCCCGCCAACCATGGTAAGCATGGTGTCTGTCGGGTCGATTCCGTTTGCACCGTCGAGGGTGAGCAGGGTGTCGACCGCTGAAATGGAGGACACGTTGTTCGAATCGGCCGTGACGTGCACGGTGGAGTTCGCAACGGCAAGCGTGGCGCCGTCAAGCGTCACACCGCCGTTGACATTCGTAAGGCCTAGAGAACCGCCGTGCTTGACGACGTATCCGTTGATTGTGCCATTCTTGACGTTGCCGAAGCTGTCCATGGCAAGTTCGAACGTGTTCACCGTGCGGCCCTGCAGGTCGAGAGTGTCGAGGTTCCACACTTGAGGTGTAATCCGTGCACGGCGCTCGATCATCGTTGCAAGCCACCGGTCGGCATTGCGGAACAGTTCGAGCTCGGGCACCTGCGAATACAGTACGTGGTGTCCCTGGGCGAGGCTGCCCGGGTCCCATGAGCCCGCGTCCTTGAAGATTTCGTCGCCCATGCCAGCGCTCAAAACCTGTACGTAGTCCGAAGTCGAGAAGAACTTTTCCGGGATATGCGATGTCAGGCCAACCTTGAAGTAGGCGCCGTTCACGTACTCGGTGACAAGGCTATTGTAGCCGTGCACGGTCTTGCCCTGCAAATCGACTGTCGAGCGCAACTTGGTGTCGGCGAATCCGTTGATAGTGTCGACGACCAGCGTGTTGGCACCGCAGTGCCAGAATGCGTCAAGGGTCCTGAACCAGGAACTGTGAGCCACCATGTCGGTCGCGGTGAACCTGAAGTCGGCGACCCGCAGGGAACCGTCGCCGATGAAGCGGGCACGCGGGCACACGAACGTGGCGCCTGCGAACACGACGTCGTTGTCGAAAACGATTTCCTTTGTCGTCGAATACGTCACCGACGAACCGTAGGCACCACTGGTGAAACGAACGCATGGCGCCGTAAGCATCGAGAACGAGCCCACCATCGCCGGGTAGTTCAGAAGCAGGTTAATGTTCGACTCGGCACCCTCGTGGACGCCGTATACGGTGCAGGGCAGAATCTCGTCGCCCCACATGAGAATCCACCGGCCGGAATCCGAGACGTTGCTCGAAATAACGTAGCCGCCGTCCTCGTTGTTCACCGCGTCAGCGTCCCACACGTAGGTACGCGGGAAGCAGTCGCCCGGCTCGTCGTACCAGTTGACGGTGACGGAACCGAGTGCCGGGTCCGCGTTCCTAAGCTCGGCAATTCCGGCCACCGTGTGCGCGGTGCCGACTTCGTCATCGAAGTCGGTGCCGAACTTGAACTGGTCAATGGGGGCGAACTCCGAGTCCTCGGACTCGGCCGACATCGTGCCGGGAATGCCGATGAACTTCTCGACCTTCAGCGTATAGAGGCCGAAATCCAGGAACCGCGTGTCGTCAAGGAAACCAGCGTGTATCAGGGCCGGGTTCACGCATTCGACGAACTCGGTCCCTTCCAGTGTATAGACGGTGGAGAGGACGTCCGTGTCGTTGTCGTAAATTTTAAGGCGGCCCTCGACGGGCAGGGCGGTGCCACGCTCGACAAAGTAATCGTTGCTGAGACTAAGCTTCGCCATTCATGGCCCCCTGTGTTAACTTGTTCATGTTGTCGATTGCCTGGGACTGCAGCTTCATTTCGTCGGAGGCCTGCTGTGTCGCGAGCTTCTGCCGCGCCATCTCGGTGTCGATGGCCGCCTTCTCGGCCTCGTACTGCATCTTGACCACTTCGCGACGGTTGTCGATGGCGGCACGGTCCGCGTCAAGGCCCGCGTCCAGTTGCGCCTTGAGGATTGCGTCCTCCTGGGCATACTGGTGTTCGAGCTCCATCTTTCTCAGCTGGAATATCTTGTCCTTGTCGGTGTTCTGGACCTGCTGACGCAAATCCTCGACCTGGGAGGTCAGGGACAGGATTTCCTGGTCCTTTTCGTCGATGGCCTGCTTCATCATTTCGCAGGTCTGCTGCATTTCCATTTCCATCGGAGTCGGCGCCTGCATGGAGTTCAGGTCGACGTAGAGCTGTGCGAGGATTTCGTTGTCCGGGTGGGTCTTTAGGATTGCGTTGACGAGCGCGGGCTTCTGGTTCGGCTCGACGACGCCCACCAATGCGGTGAGCTCCTGCCTTGCCGTCTGCATTTCCATTGCGGCCTCCGGGCCCTGTCCGACGTCCACCTTGATTTCAGGGTGGCCAAGCAGTACCATCACCGTGTCGCCGATGTTTTTCATCACCGTGCGAAGATGGTTCATATAGTGCTTTATGTTGTTCTGGAAAACCTTGGACGTGTACATGACGGCAGTTGCAGTGATGTCGCCCTCGGCATCGGCGAGGCCCTTGCTGTCCACGCCGGTAATAGACGTGAGCATGTTCAGGGAACCGTCCACGATGCCGTTCAGGTCGCCGAACTGGACCGTGTTGTCAACGCGTTCGGGGAGCGGGAGGACTGTCGTGTTGTCGTTTGCAAGTCGCTGTGCCGGAATAATCGGGTTAACGCCCGTGCCCGCCTTCTTGTAGTACTTGTCGAGACCCTTGAAGGACTCAGCATACCCGCGCCACTGGGGCTTCGGCGACATGGCCAGGCGTTCCATGAGTGCCGTGACGGAATAGTTCACGATGCGCTGCACCGTCTTGGCCTTGCTTACGAGGCCGCAGTAGATTTCCTTGTCGTCGTCGGTCCAGGTGAGCTCGCCCCAGACGGGCCAAATCGGGATTCGATGAATCGGGATGACGCTTTCCACGACGTTGCCTTCGCTGTCGTAACTGTCGACCTGTCGGTCGTTCACGAACGTGGCAACATGGCAGCCGTCCTTTTCAAGGTAGTAATAGGTAATGATTGGGACCTTTTCGGAACAGCTCGCCGAGGTCACTATCATTTTAGCGTCCTTGTCGGGGAGGAATTCGTCGCCCATGTGGACGCGGACCCAGTCGCGCGAACGGTAATCGACCAGGGCCCCCTCCATAGCGTCACTTGAATCCAAGTCGACACTATCAGGGTCCAGGAGGACCCGGTCTGGATTCGTTACAGAGTAGATGACCGGGTTCACCTTGCCGCTCGAGTCCATGTCGCTTCCGAGCGCCATGACGCCGAGGCCGAACGAGACGGTTCCAAGCAGGGCCTCCTCCGACGCGTAACGGTTCGAGTCAACCTTGAAGAACTCGTCCACCTCGCGGTCGATCTCGGGCTTTCCCGTTATCCAGGTATACGCGAACGAACTATAGGAATTCGCGACGGAATGGCACTGGTTCGCAATCACGTTCATCGTGATCCTGTTTCGCGTTGTCTCGACGAACGAGTCGTCGTCCTTGGTCCACTGGGTATTTCCCGCCATGAACATGCGGTCGTTCTTCATGTTCTCGTGAAGCTCGCTGAACGCGGAGCGGGACCGCGACTCGAATTTCTTGAATTTTTCTAGGACGTCCATTTAAAACCTCTCGGCGGTAAACTACTCCATTACTTGATTTCCCATGCCGGGCGTGCCGCGCTCGTTCCCAACAACATGTCATGGCCGTGCTCGAGCAGCCACAGCTTGAATCCCTCGGGGTCCGTCGGATGGCCGAGCGTCATTATGTCCGGATTCTTTGCGATGTCCTCCAGGAACTTCCTGTCGCGTGCGTCCGTTTCATAGGAGCGCTCGATATCGAGAATGTCCGAGGCGACCCGGTTGTTCCGTCGTGCCTCGTCCTGCTCCTTCCTGATGTCGTTCACGTCCACGCCGAACCTTGACAGGAACCGCTGTGCAGCGGCATCGTCGCCTACCCGGTTGACGAGCCAGGACTTGCCCACGTCCACGCCGGTCCTGGGCATTGCAAGGACTTCCTTGAATGTCGGCCTGTCGAACTGCGAAAGAAGTTCAGGGTGTTTTTCCATGGCACGGATCATCGCGTCACGACGCGGGCCACCGTAAGTGTCCAGGAATTCGCGCATGGAAAGCTCGAGCGGTTCCCCCTTCGCTGCCTTGCCAAGAAGCAGGTTCGCGGCAAGGTTCTCGTTGTCCTGTGTAAAGAAGTTTAATTGGCTAGCGTTCACGTGCTCGGGCAGGGCCATGTCGAGAATGTCGCGCACGGACTTCTTTCCTTCCTGCATTCCCGACCAGTTGGGCATCGCGACCGTCGGGTCGCCTTCCAGGTTGAACTGTCCTGCCTTCTCGCCCATGGAACGCATGAAGTCGTCCTGTTCGCGGATTTCGGCGAGAGCCTCCTTCAGCTTGCCGCCCACCTCGTTTTCCCTGATGGCGTCACGTGTCCTCAGAATGTCTATATAGTCGCGGAGCTCCCCGTCGGAAAGCCTGTCGACCGGGCGGCCGTTGCGCAGCTTGTTCAGGTATTCGGAATTGGTTTCCTTGAAGTGCTTGGCGACCTTGGTCTCCGCTTCCCTTATGACGTCGAGGGCCTTCTGGTTGTCCGTCTTGATTCCTTCCAGGAAATCGGAAACCATCTTCAGCTTCGGTGCACGGGCGGCGCCCGCGGAAAGAACCTGGGAGGCCAGCGGGGCCAGCACCCTGTTTACTCCAAGGTTCGTCGCCGTGCCGACAAGGGCGTCAATGGCCATGTCGGCACCGCCCGCATAGTCCTTTGCACCGGTCGCGGCATCGCCCAGGGTGATTGCGGTCGGGGCCATCGAATTCGCGACGATGGAGCCAAGCGCCTTTGCCGCCTGGGAGCCGCCGAGGGTTCGTGCGATACCGGCCTCGACACCGCCGATGGGGGCCGCGTAGGCGAGGTTCTGTGCAAGGTCCATCCCGAATTCCTTGCTAAGGAGGCCCGGGTCTCGGCCCTCTTCAAGAGCAGCACGGTAACGGGGAGTAAATATGCTTCCGGCAAGCCCGGACACCTTGCCCGCGATCCCCTCGTTCAGGGCCTCGATTCGCTTGTCCTTGATGTCCTGCATCATTGCGTCGTGGGACGCCTGCTGCCACAGCTTCTTGACGGTCTCCCATCCGCGCTCTCCGAACTCGGGGGTTCCCAGTATCTTCTTCCTGTTCTTGGCGATGTCCTTGCCGAAGTTCTCGACAAACTTCTCCCATCCGAACTTTCCCTTGCCGTCCTTGGCACCCGTGTCGTCCTTGTAACCGAGCTTGTCAAGGATTGCGCTCACGGTCGGAACCATGGCGGTCTCGTTGCGTTCAAGGTCGGACGTGTAGAGCGGATAGGATTCGCCCAGCGCGTCAAGGACGTTGTTGACGAACAGCGCGTCGGTGACGCCCGGCATGGTGTCCCGGATGGCGATGACGGCGCTTGGCACCGCATGCTGCAGCGCCTTCTCGCGGTTAATCTGTTGCTCGAACTTGTTCATCACTTCACCTTCATCGTTATGCCGTAGCCGTTGTCCCAGTCGGCGATACGCATGATCGCGTCATGGAGTTTCTTCTCCATCTTGCCGAGTGCGTCGGCCTGCTCGCGGACGGACAGCTTCTGCAGTTCTGCAATCTTGGCCTTGGCCTTCTTCTCGGCCTCCTTCCGTTCCTGCTTGGCCTCGATGGTGCCATAGCGGCCGGACTTGGCAGCCTCGAATATTTCCTTGGCAGCGTCGGAGTTCATGTTGTTTTCGGCCCAGGCCACTCCCTTTTCGATATCGTCCTTGGTCGCGGTACCGCGGAACAGCTTGAGCGCGATTTCGTTTCCGTACTCGCGGGCGTTCATGTCGGCGTCCGCGGCCTCGAACGAGTCATCCACGGCCTTCTTCAGGCGATAGTAGGACGACGGGAGTTCCTTGCCGTTACGCGCCGACCATTCCTCGGCACGGCGCAACGTGGCCTCGATGTTGCCGCGGACGATTTCGCGGTCCTCGTTGGATTTGGTCTTGAGCCCTCCAAGCAGTTTCTCCGCGTTATAGAGCTCGTTGTCGATGCCGCCTGCATTGCTAGAATCACCGGCGCCCCTGTTCATGAGGTTGTCGTATGCGGACATGTCCCCGGCCTCAGCACGCTTGGCCGCGATTTCCCACGCCTGCGAATCCTTCAGCTGCGGATTGCTGCGGTCGATTTCCGCGATGCGGCGGTCGATTTCTGCAAGCTGTGCCTGCAACTGGGCGAGCTGCTGACGCTTGGCCTGCAGGTCGCCCATGAACTGGTCGTAGTTCTGCTGTGCTACTTGTTCGTTGTTGTACGGCGAAGCCGCGGGGACGTTCGGACGATATCCCTGCATGCCGTTCGCGGAAAGAGGACGGTAGCCGTCCATGTTCGCGGCCGCGTCCTGGGCCCGGAGGCTGTCATCAAAACCTGTCTTCCATCTGAATGCCATCTTTAAGTCTCCCTTAACCACCCATCATGTTGATGCGCGGGTCGAAATATTTACGTCCCCACCAGCCGACGTTCCTGTCGGCGACCGGCTTGGCCGTCAAGTCCTTGCTGTCCGCGTGCGCAAACTGTCCCTTGCGGACAAGTGCACGTCCGATGCTCGGCGAGGTCAGAAGGTCCTTGGCTATCCTGGACGTCTCCTCCAGGTTCTTGCCGCCCCTGTAGCTGTACCACTTGCCGTTCTTGCCATGCCACTGAATTTGTATGGAACCGTCGTCGGCTATCCTTATTCCTCTCACGGCCGAGCTGGACGGATGGAATTCGCGCCTTGGCCTTACGTCCTGGTTTGGCCACCACTTTGCGAGTGTGCCTTCGTAGCCGCCCTTCACGGCGACGTTGTGCTCGTCAAGTCCCTGGGCCAGTGCCGCGTCGGCAGCGCCCAGGTCCAGGGAACCGTTCAGAGCGGGCAGCCATGTCTGCTTCCCGTCCACGGTCGTGCCGTGCCCGGCCTTCGGCGCGTCCTGCATGTAGTAGAAGTCCTTTGCGAGCTTTGGATATTCGAACACGGCCCCCTTCATGTTTGCAGGGAGCGAACGCGTGGCCGCACGGACAACGGCGTTGCCAGGCGCCGCGAAGCCGGGAAGGAACCCCATGGCAATTCGCGGCAAAACGGAAAGAATCGTCTTCCAGGAAACGGCCATGGTCTAGCCTCCGATTTGCGCCCTCAGCGCGTCTATCTGCTGCTGAATCTGGTTGCGCTGTTCCACAAGGCGTGCACGCTCGCCTGCACGGTCGCGCATCAGCTGCGCGGCCTCGCCGTAAGTCTTCCGCTGCTTGTCCTCCCAGTCGATGCGGCGCTGCCTGTCCTCGTCCTCGATACGGTTGCGGCGGGCCTGCTCGTCCTTCTTCCAGCGCATTTCCTTGGCGTACTTGATGGAGTCGGCAACGTCGGACATGGCCTGCTCCCAGCCGTTGCGCTTGAAGTCGGACTCGGGCGTGAGCACCTGCGGGGCCTTCCATCTCCAATTTATACTAAGCGGCATCGTTCACCTCCTTAACCGAACAGTGCCCCGGCGACCTTGGCCGCGCCTCCGAGGAAGCTGCCGACACCGTTCGTCTTCTGCGACTCGAGGTTTGCCTTGCCGGACGCGATGTCGGCGTAGGTCTCGAGGTTCGCGTTGTTCTGGTTGGCCTGCGCGGAGTAGTAGTTGCCGAGCGCGTCGGCATACTGGTTGCGGTCCTGGCCGTAAATGTTCGCGAGCGTGCCGAGGTTGTTGATCTTGCTCTGGCCTGTCTGCCACTGTTGCAGCTGGTTCTGCCGGTCCTGCTGCATGCGGTCCCATGCAGAACGCCACTCCTCGCTTGCCAGGGCCTGCTGCTTCGCGGCCATCGCGTCCTGATACTGGCTCGAGAATCTGGAGCCACCGGAACTTGCCGAACGGTTCATGGCGTTCATTGCGCGGTCGACACGAAGGTTCGCGGCCGGGTCCATGAAGTCGTTGACGTTTCCGTTATACTGGAAGTCGCCATAGTTGTCGATGGCCTGGGCGAGCCTGCTGACCGCGTCGGAATACTGCTGGTTGGCGCCTCCGTACATGGAGTCCATTTCGCCCTTGTACCGGTCGTAGATTCCGCGGTTCTGGTTCGACACGTCATTCGCCATGGCGCCGATGCTGTCAAGCATGTCCTGGGCGGCGTTCACCTGGGCGCGGTTGCCGGTGCCCAGGACCTTGTTGCCGATGAAGTCCATCACGCTACTCATCTTTGTTCTCCTTGTCCTTGGACTTCTTCTCGCCTTCGTCGGCCTCGTCCAGGTCCATGTTGTCGAGGAAATCCTCAATCGCGTTGCGCATCTTGATCATCTTTCCCCTCAATTCCTTAATGTCCATCGTTGCCTCCAGTGTTGCCGTAAATAGTCAGCTCCACGAATGCGTTTTCCGGTATCTCAAAAACCGTCTGTCCCGCCTTGCAAATTACACTGCCGCTGTTTTCCTTCGACGTCCAGTAGATGGCCTTGGTGGTGTCGGGCGCGATGGGCAGGGTGTTCTTGCCCGCGTCAAGGACGGCCTCCATATGAATGAATAGTGGGCACTTAACAACTGTCCATTCGTTGTTAGCACCCGTCTTATATTGGCTCCATACGCCTGTAAGCACACCCCAGACGTCCTGCTTCGGCGAGTTTAAATTGATGATTCCAGAACGCATTATGCAGCCTCCTTGTGTTTGGCCCTATATTTTCTGGCACTTAAGTTTCTGGAAGCCCTATGCATTTTATTCCATGCTCTCGCATAGGCATTTCTGTCATCATACCAGTGGCACCCGTATAAACTTTTGGCTCTATCATTACCACAAGTGTTTCTGGAATTTTCTCTCGCAGTAGCCCATCTTAAATTCGATGCATTATTATTAGACCTGTTTCGATCTATATGGTCGCATTGCATTCCTTCGGTAACCCCTACGAACGCTTCAAGAACAAGACGGCCTACATGCCTATATTTTCCTTTCACCTTTACCTTACAATAACCCTTTACATTCTTGTATCCATAAAACCAGTAAAACTTGTGCGAATCCCTATGTTTTACACATACAGCGCCATCTTCACGAACGGCTATTCCTAATGTCGGATGTATCTTTACTTTCATTAAATCATCGCCCCCGTCGCCTCGGCCCGGACCGCGCACGACGTAAGCACGAGGTCGGTGCTGTGGCTGTATGTGAACCTCATTACGCACAAACGATTCAGGCCCAGGTTCAGGTAGCGCACCCTGTGGGAATAGTCGCCCGTTCTGCCCAGGCTCGCGCTCTTTACGTTGCCGAACGTGTTGCCGCCATCCTTGGAAATTTCCAGCAGGAGCATCGGCTTCTGTTCGTAGTCCTGCCATGTGCCCACGTTCGCCTCGACCGCAATTTCTTCCAGGACGAACGGTTTCAGGCCGTCAATCATCACAGGAGTCTGACGGTGTCGAATCACCGGAATCGAGACGTTTCCCGGATAGTCCTCCATCCAGTAGTCGTCCTGGAAACGGCAGAGGCACCCGTCGTTCGTGAAGGCCCAGAACTTCTCGCGGAAATAGGCGATGCCGCCCGGGCGCCACTGGACCTCGTCGCCGCTCGTCTTGCTTCTGCTCGTGCGCTGGTGCCACCCGCCGTCCAGGGCGTCATAGACCCATGTCTGGCCGATGCCGTTCAGTTGAAGACAAAGGAACTGATGCTCCCCGACCGAGTAACAGAATGAATAGGAAGACTCTGTGGATTCCCTTAAAAGCTTTTCCTCGAGGAATTCCTCGCTGATTCGCGAGAACTGCGTGCCCTCGACCTTCATCACGCACTTGCCGTACTGGGCACCGCTCGCTACAAAGTAGACGGTGCCACCGACGCTCGACACGCTGTCGGGCGCCTCGAGGCCGAAACTGTTCGTTGACGTGTATGAAACGCGAATCCATTCCTCGTATTCGCCCGAACCCCTCTGGTAGACGTCGACCGACTTGGCCCCGAAAAGGTAAAGCGTGGGCCCGACCGCATAGAGGGCGACGAGATTATCGGAACTCGACTCGCCGTTCAGGTACTTGACGACTCCGAAGTCATCCTCGAAAACGTGCTGGTCGGCCTGCACCTCGACCTTCTTGATGTGCACGCCGTCGTCCTCATACTGGACCTGGCCATCGACGATGTCGTACATTTCTCGGATGTCGCTGTTCAGCGGATACGGTTCAGAAAAATATGCGTAACCGCTGCCCGCGTCGTTAACTATGATGGACCCCGCGACCACGGCCACGTGGGTCGGGGTGATGGTCCCGCCCTCGGCCGTGATGCGCTCGGGCAGCTGAATCTGTTTCAGTTCGCCACCCTCGACCAGGTCGTAGTAGAACAGGTTTGCGCCGTCGGCGATGAGCAGCAGGGCACGGGGACCGCCCGCCTCCGCGAAGGAAACGCGGCGACCGTTGTTCGCCACGCGGCCAATCCTTGTCCGGTTACCCTGTGCGTCAAAACGAAATAACACGTTTCCCATGACGGCAAACATGTCCTCGGTAGACGCGGTTTCCTTCAATCCAATCGTCGACACGTAGCAGCCGCGGCAGCGCCCGCCGATGCTCGAAACCATGCGGAGGCCCGGCAGCGATTCCATGTAGACCTGGTCGCCGTTCTTTGCCGGATACATGTTGCAGGACCATTCACTGCCCATGACCGCCGGATATTTCGCTTTGCGGCTAGAGCCTACGAGGTTCTGGTAGATTTTCGAAGTGGCCATCTAGACCTCCTTAGAAGCCTGCACCGGCGAGAAGGTCGGCCGCGGGCTGGCCATAGTTCTCGAGAATTCCGTCGCTGTTCATTGGCCTGTTCGCGGCCGTGTTAGTGTCGATGCCCTTCATGGCCCCGGCAAGGTTCTCCTTACACTCGGCCTTGTACGAATACAGCTTGTACTTCTGGATCATCTTCAGTTCAAGCGTGTACAGGATTAGGTTGTAGTAAAGCGGGGAGAGATAAATCATGTCGCCCAGCCTGTACTCGGGCAGGGACGCGTTCTCGTATATGCGAAGGTCTGTCGGATAGGAACCGTTTAAATAGACCTTGCCCACTCGCCTCTGGGCGCCGCTCGGGGCAGTCTCGAACACCACGCCATAGCTCCACATCTGCGGGAACGTGTAGGTGATTGCGCGGTCCATTTCCTCGGGGTTACTCGGTAGCAGCCGCATGTAGCGGATGCCGATTTTCCTGGACACGCCCTGGATGGTGTCGGGAGGCTCGACGTCGACCGTGTTCGGCGGGAGTGCCTCGCCTTCCTCGAGTTTCTTGTAGTATACGGAACCGGCCGCGACGATGTCACGGTGGCCAACTGTAAGGCTTATGTAGCTGTCGCGGTTCAGGTCGGCGATGGCCCTGTTCAGGAGTCCTTCGCAGGACGAGGCAAGGTCGCCGGATACCGGGTCGCCGTCATCCACCAGGGAAAGGTCCTCTGCCGCTTCTTGGATCAACTTGTTAACTGCAAATGCCATAGGATGCGCTCCTCTTGTGAAGGCAAACTACACCAGGGCGCAAAAAGGCCACCCCGTGAAGGGTGGCCCTTTTCAATCAACCAGGAGACTGACCTTAGTCAAGGAGAGTATACGTGGTCACCGATTCCCAGGGTAGCATGAGCTTGGCCGCATACGGAAGGTCCAAACGGAGGTACGCGACACCGTTCAGAACTTCAGGTGCGGACTGCATCTTGAGGGTGATGTTCTCGAAGGTACCCACGGTGTCCTGCTTGGCGGCCGGAAGGTCTTCGAAACGATACTGGTCCCAGGAAAGACTGTTGACGGTCCTTACCTGGCCAACCTGGTAATGCTTGGAAGCGGTCAGCATCGGAGTCAAGGTGAGCGTTGCCACGCCGTCTGCGATAGCGGCTGCGAGAACCGTCGCGTCGATGTGGGCGTTCGGGTTACCATAGGCCTTGCCGTCCACGGTCACGCGGAGCTGCGGGAGGTAGGTCACGACGGATGCATTGCCATCAGCATCGAAGCGGGTTTCCTTGTTGAGGATGAGGACATAGTCCTGATTGGTTTCGATACCGGAGGCGTCCACGATCTTGAGGCCGGACACCTTGTACGGAATGCCGACCTTGACAGTGCCAGTGCCGGAACCGGTGATGTTGTTGATCGGCTTGAGGCCGATTACGTTGTTGGAAGCGTCCTTCACGACTTCGGCAGAAATCGTCGGGGCGTTGTCCATGCCGGTGGTGTCAACAATCGGGAGACCCGGGAGCTGAACCTGAGCGGCGGTGCCATACTGGCCGAGATAGCTTTCGTCGTAGATTTTGGCCATGCGGTCGGACGGAATGTACTTAGCAAGACCAGACTCGGCGATGGTGGAGAGCAGGGTCGGAACCTGGAAGTCCACGCGGTCACCGGCGACGGAGAGTTCGTCGAGCATGGCGGCAGCGTTGGAAAGCATGGCAAAGGACGGAGCGGATGCCACGTATGCCTGGCAGGAACGGAAGACGTTCTCGCCCATAACGTCGAGCTGCACTTCACGTGCGAGCTTGCCTGCACGCTTGTCAACGATTTCCTTCTTGAAGTCCTCGATGTTGAGGATTTCGTCGAACATGTCGTATTCGACGGCGGTGTTCTTGTTCTTGATGTAGCAAGAAACTTCCACCTGATGAGCCTTGTCCGGATGGGCGACCAGGCCGTCAGAAACGGACCCGGAATCCGGCAAATAACCGGTCAGCTGGTGGCCGTATTTCTTTTTGGCGACTTCGCCCTGGGAGAACAGAGAAGTGGCCTTCTTGATGTACGGCATCTTCTCCTCGATTGCTGCAGAAAGCATGATGAGCTTTTTGCGATTACTAAACTTACCAGCCATAAAATGGCCTCCTTTTGTTTTTTAATTTGTTTGTGGATTGTTTGGCGCCCGCGCCTCCACGGACAAATTATCGAGGCCTTGACTTTGTCTGGACCGTAACGTGGCCCACGCGAAAAATGCGGTGCCCCCGCATCGGGGAAGGATTCATCCTTCATTGGCCATAACTACACCGTTTTGAAAACAGGAAAGGCCCGGGGAACTTCCCCGGGCCTTAGTGAGTTATACATGACTATGGCCCAACTACACCCTAGTGGCCCCTAAGGAACGAACGCATGGCCTCCGGGTCCTCGAAGATGTCCGGGGCCGTCGCGGTGGCCGCCTGCTTGCCCGGCCTGCCGATGTTGGGCATTACGGGGCGGGTGTTGGACTGGGTGGTAGTCTGCGCGGAACTGCCTGTCCTCAGTTCGCTCTCGATGGTCCTCAGTTCATAGTAGATGTCGAGCGGGCTGGTCCTGGTGTCGTTGAACACGCGCTCGAACGTTCCACGGTCGTTAAGCATCTTCTCGAACACCTTGGGGCCGGACGGGTTTCGCATGAGGTACTCGGCGGCAACAGGGCAGGCGTCGAGCAGCTCGCCGAGGCCGTTTCGGTTGGCATACTGGACCTTGTTAAGGAACGCCTGCGAACGGTCGCGGTCGCCTTCGAAGGCACGGTCCACGTTCATGAGCCATGCCTGCTGCTGTTCCTGCACCTCGGCCTCCTCGGCCTTACGCTTGGCGTCCTCGGCTTCCCTTTCCTTGGCCTTCTTGGCGTCCTCGGCGTCACGCTCGGCGAACGCCTTCTTGACGGCGTCCTCCTGCAAGGCACGGATGAAGTCCTCGTCGTCCTTGAAGTCCTCGCGTCGCAGTTCCTTCTTGGGCGCGACGGACTTCTTGAGCTCCTCGAACTCGGCCATCAGCTTGTCGTACTTCTCGTCCCTGGCCTTCAAGTCGGCCTCGTACTTTTCCTGCTTCTTGGCGAGCTGCCGCTTGAACGCGAACTCGGCGCGGCTGAACTTGTCGTCAGGGATTTGACGGGCAGGCTTTTCCTCGGCGGGCTTGTCGTCGTCCGGTTTCTCCTCGGTGGATTCCTCCGCGGGCTTCTCCTCGACTGCCGGTTTCTCCTCGGTTTCCTCGGTGGTTGTCGTGGTGGTTTCCTCGGCAGGCTTCTCCTCGACGGAGGTGGTTTCCTCCTTGTCGATCTCCTCCTGCATTGACTTCATTAACTCATCAAGTTTTTGACCCATGGTTTTTCTCCTGGTTTTTTAGTTGTCAAATTCCCTGGTCTCGACCTTGCCGGACCTGTAATTGCGTACAAGCGAACCGTCGTAGCCCCTGACCACGTTCCCGCATTCCCCGATGTCGAAACCTAGCTCGGACTCGGTGACGACCGTCGCGCTGCGCTTCAGGCGCCCCCGGTCGCGGATGATGTTCCGAAGCCGGTTCTGCACGGTCTTTACGAGGTAGTTCACTATCTGCCTGGGCGTGCGCATGGTGTCGGCGCTGTCCTCCATCGCCACCAGGGCATGGTAAAGCATTTCGACCTGGATGTCGTGGCCCATGAACTCCTCCGCGTAATGACGGTAACGGTCGTCCCTGACGAATATCGCGGTGGCCATGCGGACCACTCCTTCCATGATGGCGCCATAGAGCGCGTCGATGTCGGGAGGGCACTGGTTCCTTTTCCGCAGTCGCGCTGCAAGCCCGAGGCAGTCGCCAAATTCCCATACGTTCAGATTCTCAGCCATATACGTCTAAACTATCTCACTCTTAGTATTCCGACATGATTTCGTCCAGTTCACGCTGCGTGACCCCGGACCGGGCCTCGACCGACTTCATCACTGGGTCTATCCTGGTCGCCCTATTGAGCGCGGCAAGCATCAGGGCATCGGCCGGGTCCGGGCTCCGTCCCAGCCTGGCACGGATGTCTTCCTTGGGTTCTATAAGAAGGCGTCCATCCTTGGCAAGCATGAAGTGGGTATTGGTGATTTCGCGCTTGTACTCGGCGACTATTTCCTTGTCTATGAACTCGCTTTCCAAATCCACACAGAGTCCTTCGCGGTGCATGTCGGCCAAATGGAAGTAGCCGAACGCACGGATGTTACAGAACTTCTTGACATCCTTCTCGGTCGGCGCCTTCTCGGCGAACGAGACCTGCCTGCACCTGTATGCATACTGGATGTGCTCCATCACGCCGTCGCTCCATGCAAGGTCGAGGTTTATGGAATCAATCCTGTACTTCTCATTGAATCTCTTTATCCAGTGGGCGACATCTATCGGGTCGCAGATGCCGAACTCGTGGAACGCGACGAGCCTGTTGCCCTTGATGGCCGCGAATGCATGCGAGTCTCTCTGGCCCTTGTGGGCCATGTCGAGGCCCGCATAGACGCTCTCGTCGCTGAAGTACGGTGCCTCGCGCGGGAACTCGCGAAGGTTAATCAATGCAGTCGCGTCTTCGCCAAGGATGATTTCGCCGTCGATTTCCTGGCGCCTCAGCTTGTCATCGAAGATGTAGCGGTTCATGACCGCCTTCTGCTTCTCGGTAAGGAACGTGTTGTCAGATTGCTTGGCATGCAGCAGTCGGATACCGTATTTCTCGTGCTCGACGAGCATGACCTGCCAGAGGCTCTGCATGTTCGGTGTCGAGAATGCGCGGATGCGCGGGTTCACGTCGTTACCATATTGGTCCTTTCCGCGAAGACAGGGAGACAATGCGGCCATAATTTCCGGCTTGCTCAGAACAAATTCATCCAGATAAAGTGTCGAGCACTCGGTCGCGCCTCTCGCGCCGTCGACATTTTCATACGTCCCAACGTAGAACTTGCTTCCGCATAGAGTGCCGGTCTTATAGGTGCCGTTCCAGGACCAGTGATCCATGAGCTTGAAGTCGCGCAGGAACTTCTGCAGATGGACCCAGCCGCCCTTGTACCAGGCGCCGTCGTTCTGGCACATGTAAAGGATATTGTTCCCCCTAAGGACCTCGAACATAGCGTCAAGCACGCCGACCCACGTCTTGCCGCATGAACGGCCGGACACGATGGCCACGAAGTCCTCCGTCGCCTGGAGGAATTCCTTTTGAACGGGGAGGAGGGGGATTTCAATGTCCATTACTTGTCGTCTGGCTTCTTGTCAACAAAGGTCACGTTCAGGCTTGGCATGGCCACCTTGGCGTCGATCTTGGATTCGCTCTTGATGTTAAGCTGCTGTGCACGGACCTCGTCGGCCTGGTCGTACTGGAGACCGACCAGCTTGGTGGCACGCTCGATCATGTTAAGGTAGTCGGAGTCGCGCTGCTTCATGGCCTTGAGCAGTTCGTCCCGCAAATTGAGGTCGTGGGTGAGCGCGGCAAGCATCTTCAGGCGTGCATCGCGCCTGGCCCTCTTGGCCTGGGTTGAACTCAGCTGCATGGCCCTGGCGTTCTCTTTAGTGATAGGCCTTCCCCTGACCTTCTTGGGCGCGTTTTCCGCGTCAGGCGGTGTCAGCTCGGGTGTGTCGGCGATGTTCTCCGGGAGTTCTTGTTCAATCATTTTTCCAACCTCATCCTTACGAGTTCTTTTAGGATGCTCATTTGTACACCAAGCAGGCTCGGTTCGCGCATCAGGTCGCCATAGTCGCGCTGCATGGCTTCATCAAGCGACAGTTTATTTATCTTGTCCTGTTCGACCCGCAGGTCCTCCTTGGCAACGACGGTGAACGCCTGGTGAGCCAGGTCGGAGTCGGTAGGAATCGGTGCCTGCTGGTCCTTGGCCGGGTCCAGTGGCTCGCTGGTCACGATGTCATAGAGGGGGGTCGGGATTTTCTTTTTTGCCATAAAAACGCTCCTGGTGCACCTTGTAAACTACACCCAAGCGCATGTCCTAGCGCGAAAGAGGCTCCCCTTTGCGCTACAATTTTGCACAAGGGAAACTATGTAAAAACTCTCCGTGCAAACAAAACGACCAAATCCGTACACGGACCTGGCCCTGGCATCCACGCGGCGTACACGACACATGCCCGTCCTTACAGCGGCAAGGGCTTGCAGAAAACAACTGTTATCCTTGAAGGCCGGTCCAGGACCCGTCTTTTGCGTTTTTGACGTGTTTTCGCCTGTTTCTGCCTGACGCGTGACCGAAAAATCCGTATATTTGTACACGATTCGTACACAAGGGAGACGTACACATGGCAAGCAGCTACACCCTAATAAAGAAGAACAAGATCCGACCGAATGCGCCCTGGTACATACGCGCCCGGTGCGACGGGAAAGTGACCGACACGTGCCTGGACACGACGGACAGGGCCACGGCCGAGCTCGAGCTCATGAAGGTCAAGGTCGCCGCGAACGAGTCCAGGGACGCCGACCCCCTGGATGCCCTCGCGGTGCGACAGAAAGAGGCCGGGAAGGCACTGACGGGCCCGGGCGGGACCGTCGAGCAGTGGCTTGACTGGCTAGCCTTGCAGGGCATGCGTGCGGGCACCCTGCGCACGTACAGCAGGGCCGTGCGGCTCATGTTCGGGAACATGTCCCTGGCCGGGCTCACCCCGGCCGCAGTCGTGAAGATAGTCCGCGGGACCATGGACCTGAAGACTTCGACGCGCCACACGTACGTCGCGGCACTCAAGTCCCTGTTCCGGCACATAAAGAGACAGGACCTGCTGGAGGCGCTCCCTAAGGTCAAGGTCGAAATCAGCGACAGGCCGACCTGGACTACCGAACAGATGGAGGACATCATTTCGACGGTCGAAACGGCCGACCCGGCCGTAACCGAGGAATACCGGCTCTGGTTTTCCATAATGGCGGCGGTCGGTTCGAGACAGGGGGAAACCGCGCTCTTGAGGTGGTGCGACCTGCGATACCCGGGAGTGCTCGTTTTCCGGGCGGAAACGTGCAAGAACCGCCGTGAAAAGACAGTACCCATACCGACCCGCCTCTTCGCAGAAATCGACGCCCTGAGGCCGCGCGGTGACGATTTAGACGACCTCTACGGCGAGGAGACGAACACCGGGTACATTTTCCCCCATATTGCGGGCATCAGCCAGGCCGCCCGGTTCTCGGTTTTGCAGAAGACATTGAAGAAGCTCGGGCTCCGGGGAGGCCTGCACACGTTCCGTCATGCAACCGCCGAAGAACTTTATCGGCGGTCCAATGGAAAGATAAAGAGCGTTAGTCAAATTTTAGGCCACGGCCCAAGTACTGCAATGGCTTATTACTTGGCGACTCGCGAGGTCGAAGACCTCCGGGAGCTGGTCGAGCCGGAGGATGCCTAATCCAGTTCATATACGCTAGTAAAATCTTATATATTTATAAAAATATTTTTCTTCTCCTAAAAAATCTGAATAGGGGTGTCACAGCTGTCACACTGTCACAGAGCCTTGTAAGTCCTTGATTGGTGAGCAAATAGCCTGTGACAGCATCAAAAATTTTCCTGTCACAGCGCTGTCACACTGTCACACTTTTGTAAACATTAGTAAACAAATCGCGCTCAAGCCTACATCTTTACCAAGAATGCGGGTCAGAAATCAAGCATGTTATGCTTTAATTGGGTTTAAAGGACCACGCTGTTATGCTTTAATTGGGTTTAAAGGACCACGCTGTTATGCTTTAATTGGGTTTAAAGGACCACGCTGTCCTGCTGTTTTCGTGAGCACTCAAGCCTACATCTTTACCAAGAATGCGGGCCAGAGACCTGTTTTTATCTAACTTCTCGACAATCATGGACTTACAGAATTTGTTTGAAAAATGTCAAAAAATGCTTGACAAACGAATTCCTCTTTCCTAATTTTCAAGCATCGAACCGAGAGTTCGACGTTTGAACCTGGACGGATTAGTCCCCGTCTACATAGAAAGACATCGCTACAGGTCATTCGACGCCATGCAGAGCGTTTGAAAATTTTCCCGTCAATATGACATAGTTTTTTCGCAGGCCGATGCAGAGGTTTTGACGGAATTGTTTTTGTGTCCAATGGACAAATCAAGATTCCCCGGTGCTGCATCACCGGGGAATCTTCGGTTTTTAAGAGAGGATAGAATGCCATACAGCAAGAAGTACATAAGGGAAAGAATATTCGAGTTCATGAAGAACCCTATAAACGACTCGGGAATAGGGTATCCAAATATCGACGAACTTGAAGGACTTTGCCGTCAGCTTGACCCGGACCACATCAAGGGGTTCAACGCCGACGGAATTGTCTGGAACAACTCCAAGGACGACTGCCGTCGTGACATGAATATCGAGAACATTCGTCGGGTTGCCGCCATCCTGCTTCTAGTATGCTGGACATTCTTTATCGACACGGGTGATGAGTTCAGGACAAGGACAAGGACAAGGTTTGCCCATACTTCTTACGGCCTAAAGCACAGCGTGGAGCATATCAGGAAAAAGAAGGGCGACGACAATATATATGTAAGTAACGGAGAATTCATCGGGGGGTATCTTTATTTCCTCTATAACGTAATGGGTTTAAAGCCGAGGTCGTTGAAGTCGCTCGCCTGGCCAGACCATCACGGACTGAACCTTTTCATGAAGGTCCCTAAGGGATTCGACATCATTGACGACTACTGCAGGGGGCTCCTATAAGATGACCGACGAACAGTTTCAAAACGCCCTCAACGTACTGAAGAATGTCGAAATAACGCCGACATTGAAGGGGCTTACTAGGATGGGTCCCGCCGGAAAGCCGGTCGTCGCGAACGACGCCGGTATGATCCTTAAGGGAGCGGGGATCGAAATCGCCGAGTTCATGGCCGAGTTCAAGAAGCGTGCCGAGGCCGCCATAGACAACGTCGGGTCCGAAATGGACGCTGCCGACATCAAGAACCCGTACTATGTCCAGTCCCTTATCCACCCGATCAAGAACACGCTGCCCGCCTGGTCGGTTTCGGACATGAAGTTCTTCGGACGTTTCAGGTTCACCACGAACCCGGTCGACGGTTCCATAATAATGTTCATCAACACCAACGGAAAGCACTTCACTCCCGTTCACTTCGGCGGCAAGGTTTCCATGCTCATCGCCACGATTTCCGCAGTGTGTTCGGCATCGGCTCCGTCCAACCCGCTGTTCGCGAACCTGTACGACGAACTCACGCGCGGATACCTTCTTAACTTACAGGCGGTCACTGACCGTTTCAGGACAAGGAAGATTCCACGTCAGGAGGACTTCATCAGAGAACTGTCGAACGCTATCCCGTGCTGCATGCTCCGCGAACTCACCATCCGGTGCATAGTGGAATCCAAGAAGCTGAAGACGGAGGTGGCCGGGAACAACGTCGAAAAGGAATGCCTTACACCGCACATCACGGAACTTTACGATGGTGACTTCAAGACTGACGTAATAGAGTTCATAGTAAAACACACCGACGTGCTCGCTTCCAGGCACGAGCTTAGGTGCCCGATGCCGAAGGTCTACACCAACGACCCGAACGAGATGGCGCTCAACTATATCGACCTCGACTCAATAGTAAGGCAGGGACCGTGCCCGACCTGGGACAAGTATCTTAGACGTTTCACCAGTGCCGAGGCCGAAGTGTTCATGGCTTTCGTATGGTCGATATTCGACGCCGAGAACACTGGACGGCAGCTGCTCTACTTCTATGACCCTAAGGGTTTTTCCGGCAAGAGTGTCGTGGTCAATGTTATTTCGGAGGCCATCGGGGAACAACTATGCATGGCCTTGCAGAAGGACTCTCTAAGTAACCAGTTCAGCCTTGCCAAGATATGGGACAAGCGTCTAATCACCATCGACGACAACAAGAACTCCCATCTGCTGTGGAGCGAAAAGATGCACATCATCCTCGGCCACGGCCTGGCAGACATCGAAATCAAGGGACGCAACTCGTTCCAGGCGAAGATGCAGTGCAAGGTCATCGCTAACGGAAACATCCCTCTTGAAGTCCACCGTGACGCGCAGCACGAATATACTAGACTCATACTTGTAAAGACAAGGATTACTGACGAAATCCTTAAGGAGTTCTGTGCGGTCGATGAAAACGGGAACCTTCTACGAAGGAAGAACGGAGACCCTATCCCGGTTGGCGACGCGTCATTCGGAAATCAGTTGAAGGAAGAATTCCCGATGTTCCTATGCAAGTGTCGGAAAATCTATCCGAAACTTTGTCCGAAGCGTTCCGACATTATAATACCGGACGAAATGATGGACAACATCCTTGAAAACACTCCTCTCAGTGAAATCGTGCTTGCAGAAATTACCGAGTCCTGCGTTACTTATGATCCGAACGGGATGATAAAGTACATGGATTTCAGGGACGATTTCTCTAACGCACTATCAGATTATGGTCCTCGCGACCAGTCCGACATGCCTACATTTGAGGAGTATAAGGACTACCTTAAAAAGAAATACCCAGATGTCGTATTTGGCGAACGTCGTCGTGTTAATGGTGAACAGGCGAGATATGTAATTGGATTGCGCCGAGGAAAAAGTGAAGACATAGTTTCCGGATACAACATAACCCCCATCGACAGCCTTGCAAAGAAGACCGCGAACCTGATATGAACTTCCTCCTGAAACCGAACCAGTTCTGCAAGCACATGGTGCCGTGCTCCATCGAGTCCGACGAGTGGCTCCGCATGCTCCGCGAACCCCCGGTCTTCTCTGACAAGGCCAGGGCGCCACTCGCCATCTACGGCACCATAAGTGCGAACCCGGAACCGGTCAACGTGCGAGGCACCAACAGGCCCAGGTGCACCGGCGAGAATGTGGATAGTATCTATGCCCTGCAATTGGACTACGACAACGGTTTCAGCATCAGGCAGTTCTGCGAGCACTATGCCAAGTACCGCTTCACGCTCTACACCAGCTACTCATATGGTTTCAAACCTAATGATAGATTTAGAGTTGTCCTGCCCCTGGCCACGCCCATGCCCTGTTATCTGCTGAATAACAAGCGCGTGCGCAACAACCTGCTGTGGCACTTTCCTAACGTGGACGAGTCGTGTACCGTGCGTGGCCATTGGCAAATCTTGCCCTGTGTTCGCGCCAAGGGCGCCCCGTATCTGTTCACGCAGAACAAGGCAGGACAGCCGTGGGGAGGTGACGACTACTGGAACGAATGGGCCAGGTGGGTCAAGGAGGACGAGGAGGAGTTTGCTCGGCGCCGTGAGGAGGCCAAGGCGAACCCTAAGGAAGTCAATGTCGAGGAACTCTTGCAGAAGATGCAGGACGAACTGAACATGATTCCTGTCGGGCAGGGGCAGCGCCACAGTGCCGCCAAGCGCATCCTTACCAAGTATGCGCACCTTGGACTTGCCGACATTCTCTGCACTGTGCCGTGTCCGTGGGATGACAAAAAATGGCATCGGGAATGGGATAGTTTGGTGTCGTGGGTGGAGGAAAATGTAAAGGAAATTTAACTTCGCGGGTTTAGCAAAATAATGCTACATTCGTGAAAAAGACAAGACCAAGACCAGAAAAAGTTTCGACCCGTTAGAAGGAAAAAAGACCAGGACAAAAAACAAAGTCAAACAAAAGTCAAACAAAAAAACAAGGAGTAAAAACCATGTCAATGTTCCAAGCAGTAGTAAGCGAAGCAGGCGAATTCAACCTCTTAGAAGACGGAATCGCATCGGCTATAATTTGTGGCCTGCGCGGTTTCGAGGGAACCAAATATCAGTCGGATGAACCACAGGATAAAATCCAGATCGTTTTCCAAGTCCAAGACGATGAGGGCAATCTCCATTACTTGACCAGCAAACCGATCGTAAACAAGATCAACGAAAAGAGCAACCTATTCAAGATCGTGTCGAGCATTTTCGGTTGCGACATCACCGCCTTCAAGGACGGTTTCGACTGCCGCAAACTCGTGAATCCAGAACAGCCGACCAGGTGCCAGCTTGTAATCAAAACAGTTTCTAGCAAGAAGGATCCGAACAAGCAGTTCAATGAAATCGACAGCTACCTGAAGCCGAAGAAGAATCAGAATAACGAATTCATTCCCGACGACAAGGCACCGGCGTGGCTGAATCAGAACGTCAAGGAAACACTCTGGATGCCTGGGCTCTCGTTTCTGCCCCCCAGAGAAACCGCTCCCGCCAAGGCCACGATGCCCCCGGCACCCGCTACTACTCTGGGCGATTCCTCTGCTTTTTTCAATCAGGCTCCTGCTATGCCTGGCCAGCCGTCGCCTTACGTGCCGCCTATGACCAAGCAACAGCAGCAGGCATACCTGGCACAGCAGAACGGAACCTATGTCCCGCAGGCCGCCCCGGCACCGCAGCCGACATGGCCCGCCCCGCAGGCCCCGCAGGTCTCGGTTGACCCCGGAGAAGGATTGCCGTTCTAAGTTGTCTGTAATCTAGTTCGGTTCCCGGCGCCACCGCTTTCTTTGCCGGAACAAAAGTGGCGCCGGGAATTTTTTATTCTTCACAAACTAAGTAAAGATTCTTTTACCTGCCAGCACTTAAAATTAATGCTACATTTTCAATAAGCAGATATTACTAGATAAAAGCAGATCGACTAGATATTTAAAGCTATAAGCAGCTATTACAGATAACTTAATAGGCGCCACCGGGCGCCTGTTTCACGTTTAATTCTAGGTCGGTCCATGCCCCAAGTTGTTTTCGACACTAATTCGTTTTCAGGCGCCGTCGTCCATGCGACGGCGATGTCCGAACTTTACTATGAACATAGAAACCTTTGCCGCATGACGGCCCTGTCCCCAACCGAGAGGGCCCAGGCCCTGAGCCTGGTCGCCAAGGAGATTTTAAGATGAACAAGTTATTTCTCGCCGTCGCATCCATGATTTTTACCGGATTCCTCATGAAGAGCTACAAGAAGCTACATGAGAAGCCCGAGACCAAGGAAGACATTTATAGACAAATGAAAGCAGAGTATGAGAAGCATAAGCGTGCCGAGCACGATGCCATCCAGGCGCACTTGATGCAGAACAAGATTATGTCGGTCACGACCCCGCGCGACGGGAACATGCTCATGAACGCCATCGGGACCGTGGGCGATTTAGAACCAGTTATGGGTCGCATTTAGAGAGTTTATATGAAGAAGAAACGTAAACCGGTCTGTATCGACTGGGGCAACCTCCGGCACGACGAGGAATTGCAGGAAATCCTGAACCCGGTGAAGACGCTAGGTGCCGAGTTTGCACGGAATGCCGAGAAGCAAATCTTCTCGTTCATGCTGGAATGGAAAGTCTGGAAAATATACATCTGGGACGATTTCCATTCGGATGGCAGCAATGCAAGATGGGACTGGTGTTTTGGTCCTATCAAGCCCAAGGACACAGCGTGCCGCGAGCACAATTTTGCAAACCTTATTGCAATGGACGACTGGCACTTTGAGCGCTTTGTGCGCTCATTGCCCCATTCCCCGAACGAGGACATCGTGCGCGAATGGCGCAATGAAATGCGAAAGGACCCGCTGATTATTCAAGCTGCAAAATACGAGACCACTCCAATGGATTGGAGCGAACTCGAATATGACCCCGATTTGATAAGGAA
>Ga0326514_10000252_pt1 | contig 35773 bp, 26 predicted proteins | sample 3_2548_0518_D_FD_203653 | JGI IMG/M metagenome (GOLD analysis project Ga0326514, IMG submission 203653) | Bovine rumen microbial communities from UC Davis, California, United States - 3_2548_0518 | ecosystem: Host-associated > Mammals > Digestive system > Stomach > Rumen | place: USA... | reverse complement strand
TTGGTCGATCCAAATCATCAGTTCTTCGTCGCCCATGTCGGCAGTCTGTTCGATGTTCTCGCGATACTCGCGCGTTTGCTCCTTCAGTTGTGCCACTTCATCCCCTGCTTGTTGCTTTAGTTCTTCCTCCAATTCGTTGATTCGTTTTTTCAACGCTGTTTTGTCTTTTTCCTGCCGTTTGTTTTGTTCAAGTAGGGCGTTCTGGTTGTTCACCAACCTCGAATTGGCGGAAAACATCTTTTTCGCCTGACTATTCAGTACGACCATCGTGATAAGGAAAGCCATTACGAGTACCGCAATGATGGCTACGATAAGCAATTGTGGTCCTGTCATGAGTTTGGCTTGTTTTGTTTCGGCAATTCGATTTGGAATCTTGTGCCGACATTTTCTTGGCTTTCAAATGAAATCGTCCCGCCGGCGGCCTGCACGATGTTGTAGGTCAGCGAAAGACCCACGCCCGAGCCACCTGATTTGGTGGTGAAATTGGGCAGGAAAATGCGGTCTTTGTCCTCGTCTTTGATGCCTTTTCCGTTGTCTTTCACGCTGATAATAAACGATGTTTCAGTGGATTGCAGCGATATTTCAATCTTGCCGTCAGGCTTGTTTCCAATGGCTTGCACGGCATTTTTGACAAGGTTGCCGACGGCACTGTTCAGGTTGGTCTTGTCGCCGATGAAAGTATGGTTTTGCGCTTGGTCGTAATGGTATGCAAATTCGATATTTTCCGCATTGTCATAAAGGTTCACCACATTGCCGACCAATTCGGCCAAATCCAATGGAGCAGGGTGGTTTTCGGGCAGTTTGGCATAGCGAGAGAAAGAGGAGGCGATGTCCGAAAGGGCATCGATTTGTTCGATGAGCGTGTTGGCTGTGCGTTGTGTCTGTTCGGGCGTTGCCTTGCCGTTTTCGATGTTGCGTTGCAGCATTTGCACGCTTAACCGCATGGGTGTCAGCGAGTTCTTGATTTCGTGCGCCACTTGCCTTGCCACACCGCGCCATGCCGATTCGGTCGTGGTACGTTTCAGTTCGGCGGCACTCTTCTCCAATTCCACAATCAATTGGTTGTATTGCCTCACCAAAGCCCCAATTTCGTCGTCACCTTTCCATTCGATGGGTTCGTTCTTCTGGTCGATTTTGATGTCACCTAATTTGTTCTGAATCAATGACAAAGGTTGCGTCAAGCGGTTGGTGAGATGGAGGATGAATAGCAAAGCTATGCCTAATAAAATAAGGATGATATTAATATAGGTGAGCACAAAATTCAGGATTTCTTTTTGTAAATCGGTGGCACTGGAGAAATAAGGCGTGTTGAGATAGGCCAACGTATTGCCGTTTTCGTCGGCGATAGGAATGTAGGATGATTCATACTTACCTTTTCCAAGATACTCTATGTGTGTGAAAAACAGTTCCTTGTTGCGGTGCATCTGTTGGTACGCCTCCGCGTTCATCAATGGGGTTTGCAGGTTCAGGTCGTATATTTCAGGACGTGTGGTGGCTAACAGTTGTCCGTTGAGTTGGTAGAGATTCAAATCTGTGAAGAAAGAGGTGGCATAATGTTGCAGGATTTCCATCCAATTGTCCCTTGAAGCAGTTCTTAGCAATGTCTTGAAATCGAGGTCATTGCCCATTTCAAGGGAGAGGGTTCGTGTGGTTTCGAATTGTGAGGCGGTGGTCTTTTGGTTGTATAAAGTTTGCATGTAAACGACTGAAACTGGACCAATGGCAAGGAAGGAAATACCAAGCGTTGAGAAGATGAGGGTTTGGAGTCTTCTGCGGAAACTCCTGTCGCGCCATTTGTGGTGTTCCTTGGGTCGTATCAACCAGACTATCAGCAAGAAAGGCAATGACAGTCCAAGAAAGAATATCGCAAAGGGAGCTGTTGTTTCCGACCATCCCTTAGTTGGTGTACTGATGACGATGGCATCGTTGCCTTCCTTTTTGATGGCGTAATGTTTGTATTTTTTGCTGAAACAGATTTCTTGGTCTTTGATTTTCAGGCTGTTCAAAAAATTCGGGTAGACATATCGACCGTATTTGTAGACGAGCAAGTTGTCGCGATAGTTCGCCACAGAATATTCGTAAGGCTTTTGGCTGTTCGATTCTTGCAAGAGTTGTGGGAAACCGAAGCCTTCTGGCGCAATGGGTTTATAGAACTCAAAATAGAGGGTTTTCTGCCGCAAAGAATCCTTGGAAACGATTCTGATTTTTCCCAAATAATTGGGGTCTAATGTGTAATAATCCATGAAATACAGGCCATCCCCTACCCTTTTCTGCTTGTTATTGGCCAATTTTTCAAGGAAATAGTCATCACAATCAGTGCTGTAACCTTCGGGCTGGATGATGATTTCTTCGCCAGGGGCACAAAGCGTTAGCGAAGTGATGTAAGATCGCATGGTCTCATCGAAAAGGAGTTCTTGGGAATAGCCCAAAATGACATCGGCAAGCACATTGCTTTCGGCAAACAGCATTTCCCTGATGTTGGTGTCGGATTTCATCTGTTCAGCGAAGTTCGTAAAACTTGTTTCAAATGAATTGTCGCGTTTTTCCATGAGGTTTTGCGCCTGCTGCTTCATCTGCTCGTTTTCCTGATTCTCGCTGATTCTGAAGTAAATGTATGTTCCAATCGCGGAAATTATGATGATAATGGCAATGCCGATTTCGATGACATGGGGTCGTTTTTTGCTGTCGTTATGTTTTTTACCGCCTCGGCCGAGTGATAAAGTTGCTCCGATAATGAACAAAATGATGAGAGGCAATGGCCAAAACAGAAACGCTTTTTGAAGCTTTGGTTTTCCTACGATCTTGTAGTTAGCCAAGCATTTGCCTTCTTCGTTCACGATAGGGATTCCCTCACCGTTTTCTGAAAACTGAATATCGGCATCGATGAATTTCGGAAGGGTTTGGAAACGGTTTTCAAAATATTGATTCTCGATTTGATAGTTGGTGCTGACCAATTTGTACACAAAATAGGTCATCGCGGCGTTTTGGTACGATTTCACGAAATAATTGCCTGAAAGCAAAGGGCAAATCGTGTCGCGGCCTATTTGTACTTTTCTTTTCATTAACTTGGGGTTGACATCGTTTCGGTTCCAGAAGACTAAAGTGTCGTTCATAAATACCGTCAGTCCCGTTTGAGTTTTCTCGAGTTCGTCATGGTTCAGGCCTTTTTCAATCAGTGTCTGCATATCGTTGTCCATTCTCAACACCGATTTCTGAATATTTCGTTGCAAGGATTTTTCGTTCAGTGCCAAATGAAGGAACATGCCGAGCAGAAGCGACAATCCAATGCTGCTCCAACACAAAAAGCTTCCTATCCGTCTTCTTTTTTTGTTCCTCATTTGCTTTTTTTTCTAAAACCGCTTTTTTCTGTTGATATTGTGTGAGTTATAAAATGTTTCGTGATTTTGCTTTTCTTGCTCTTGGTGATGCCCTGATTCGAAAACCTGCCAAAATGCCTGAAATCGCCTAAAAACGGCCAAATTTCGAGTTTTCCTATTTTTTCTCAAAAATATACACCATGCTTGACCATTCACCAGACCGCCTCGCCTTGCAGTTCGACAGCAAACCTCTCAACGCTCCTTTTATTAAGGGGAGCGAATGATGCTTGTACTGTTCGCTCATATATGATATGTAATAAGCATCCCAAACCAACTTTTCGGTTCGAGTCAGTTTCAACCCTACTGAGGCGAAAATCTTTGTGATGGTCTGCTTGCTGAAATGGTTCAAATGCCTCGGCACATCGTAGGCCGCCCAAAGTTCCTTGTAATATTGCCCATCGTAGGATTTATAATTTGGTACAGCAATGACTATTCTACCGTTGTTTTTAATTAATCGCTGCAATTGCTCCATCTGCCATTTCAAATTGTCCACATGCTCCAACACATGCCACATGGTAATGACATCAAAAGTTGCATCTGGAATTTGCTCCAAAGCCTCACTTATGATAATGTCGGCTTTAATCCTTTTCCTTGCTATGGCCTTTGCATCGTCTGAAGGTTCAACGCCGGTACATTCCCATCCGTGTTCTTCTGCGGTGTGTAAAAAATCGCCTACGCCGCATCCAATATCCAATAATTTTCCTTCTTTGATTCCGTCTGTGGCTAGACGATATTTGTGTTTCAGGTTCACTTTTTTGACCGCTTCATACACTTTGGGAATGAAGCCTTTCTTGTTTTCCTGATGGCTGTAATACTCTTCGGATTGATAATACTCCCCGATTTTGTCTTTTTTTGGTCTGGGCATAGTATAGAGCAAGCCGCAATTCAGACATTCGCAAATGTGAAAATCCTCTTTGGTCAGGAATTCGTCCTTCAACCAAAGATTGATTTGTGCTTTTTCTGAGCCGCACCAAGGGCAATTGTTGTTCATTTTCTATGGTGTTTCATGTGAAACAATTCTGTTATCGTCCTAAAAATATGGCCAGCACATTGATGTCGGCTGGTGAAATCCCGCTGATTCTTGAGGCTTGCCCCAAGGTTTCGGGTTGGTATTTGTTCAGTTTCTCCCGCGATTCGTAAGACAAGGATTGGATACTACGGAAGTCGAAATCTTTCGGCAATTTCACATTTTCCAAACGTCTTAACTTGTCGGCGAGTTCGTCCTCTTTTTGGATATAACTGTCGTATTTGATTTGGATTTCCGCCTCCTCAAGACATTCCCTTCCAAATCTGTCTTCGTTCTTATATTGCTCCAAAGTGGGCAATGCATCTATCATTTCCGCCAAACTGATTTGTGGCCGCAGCAAAAGATAGGACATTTTCATTTTTTGCTCTATCCTCGTGCTTTCCTTTTGTTCCAAAAGGCCGTTGATTTGGTCGGGGTAGACATAATTCTCATTCAAAAAATTCTTGATTTCTTCGACTTTTTGACGCTTTTCCTGATACTTTTGATAGCGGTCTTCCTTGGCCAATCCTAATCGATATGACATCTCCGTAAGCCGTGCATCAGCGTTGTCTTGGCGCAACAAAATGCGATGCTCTGCCCTACTCGTGAACATTCTGTAAGGTTCATCCACACCTTTTGTGATAAGGTCGTCAATAAGCACGCCGATATAAGCCTCATACCTTGAAAGCACCAAAGGCTTGTCGTCGCGCAAGGCCAAACTTGCATTGATGCCTGCCATCATGCCTTGACAAGCGGCTTCCTCATAACCCGTCGTCCCGTTGATTTGTCCGGCAAAATAGAGGCCGTGCATGAGCCGTGTTTCCAAGGAATGGTGGAGTTGCTCAGGCGGAAAATAATCGTATTCGATGGCATACCCAGGACGGAATATCTTGGCGTTTTCGAAGCCTTCGATTTGCCTCAATGCCTCATATTGGATGTAATCTGGCAGTGAGGAACTAAAGCCGTTGAGGTAATATTCTTCCGTTGTCCAGCCTTCAGGTTCCACAAAAAGTTGGTGGCTATCCTTGCCCGAAAAACGCTCGATTTTGTCTTCAATGCTCGGACAATATCTTGGTCCAACGCCTTGGATTCTGCCATTGAACATGGGTGAATATTTGAAGCCTTTTCGTAGCGTTTCGTGTACTTTCAACGAGGTGTGTGCAATCCAGCAACTCCTTTGCTTTTGGATCTTGAAAGGTTCGGTGTAGGAAAAACCGACCACCTCATCATCGCCTTTTTGTTCGATGAGTTTGGTGAAATTGATGGTTCTGCCATCGATGCGGACGGGTGTTCCGGTCTTCAATCGTTTCACTTCAAAGCCAAGGTCTTTCAGTTGTTCGCTGATGCCGTGACTTGCCACCTCGCCCATCCTTCCTCCCGAAAAATGCTGCTCGCCGATGTGAATCAAACCGTTCAGGAACGTGCCATTGGTGAGGATGACGGCCTTGCTTTCGATGGTACCGCCCATCGCCGTAGTGACGCCTTTTACTTGATTGCCGACAACCAATAAACCCGTCACCATGTCTTGCCAGAAATCGACATTAGGCGTTTTTTCCAATAGGCTTCGCCATTCTGCGGAGAACATCATCTTGTCACTTTGGCAGCGCGGACTCCACATAGCGGGACCTTTCGACTTGTTGAGCATCCTGAATTGTATCATGGTGCGGTCGCTGACGATGCCCGAATAACCACCCATAGCATCAATTTCGCGCACGATTTGACCCTTGGCGATGCCCCCCATAGCGGGATTGCACGACATGGAGGCCATCAGGCGCAAGTCCATTGTAACCAACAAGACTTTGCTGCCCATATTGGCTGCTGCTGCCGCCGCTTCGCATCCGGCGTGACCGGCTCCAACTACGATTATATCATACGGTTCAAAATACATCCTTTTGTCTGTGTTTCACGGGAAACATTCGTTTTAACTAATTGATATTCTTTTTACTAAACAACATCCCCAACGCATCTTCCTCTTTTTCACGCATTTCTTTTTCTTCTTCATCGGTAAGGTCGTCGAAGCCGATAAGATGCAACACGCCGTGGATGATAACGCGGTGCAATTCGCTCTCGTAACTGCGCCCAAAAGTCGTCGCGTTCTCCTTGATGCGGTCGATGCTGATGCAAAATTCGCTTGAAAGAACGGTCTCGCAATCGGTCAAAGGGAAGGTCACAATGTCGGTGTAGAAGTCGTGGCCGAGGCGGTCGCGGTTGATTTCCAACAGCCTTTCGTCGCTGCAAAAATAGTAATACAACTCCCCTATCGTCTTGCCGTAACCTTGTGCCACGCCCTCAATCCACGCCTTGACGCGCTGCGGTTCGATGGGAGGCATTTCCACCTCCAATGTGCTGAATCTGATCATCTCAATGCGTGTTTTTTTTCAGGTAATATTCATTGATTTTGTCCTTGTAATAGGGCGCGTATTCAATCGGGTTGGTGCGCAAAAACTCTTGGTTTTTCTTGAGCGTTTCTTTGTACAGAATCTCGTCGATTTGCCTATCGAAATGCGATCCTTTGTACTCATTCGACTTGCGTTTTTCCTCCTGTTCGCGCTTCTCCTGCGCCTTCTGCGATTCCAACATTCTCGATTCAATCCGTTGGCTGCGCTCAATCATCTGGCGGTTGATTTTCTTGTTCACCAACTCCTCCTCCAACTTCTCCATGTCCTTGATGATTTCGTTCAGACCGTCGTCGCCGATTTGCCCGTTCTCCTTCATTTCGTTGAGCATTTGCTGCATTCCTTGACGCAGCATTTCTTGTTCGGCGGCCATGCGTGCAAACTCCTCGCTCATGGAGTTCTGCTGTTGTTGTCCCTGTTTCTCCATCTGCTGTTGCATCTTTTTGAGTTGCTCGCTCAACTGTTGCTGCAACTGCTGCATGTTTTGCATACTTTGTTGGCCTTGTCCGGGTTTTGGATTGGGACAAGCCATCGGCATTCCCATAGCATCCATGCTGTTTTCCATGTTTTCCAACGACTCAGCGAGCATCAATGCCAAGTTGTTCATCGACATCATTGCGGTTTGCTGATGGCGCACGGCTTGCGAAAGTTTCAGGTCGTTGAGGTATTTCATCGCGTTTCCCGTTTGGCTTTCGATGGTGTGCAATTCGTCGAAGACGAAGTTTTGAATCATCGGTTGGCGCATGGCCATGCTGCGCAACGAGTCGCGTACCATGTTGAAGTTGTCGGCCACATCCTTTTGATGGATGATTTTCTCGACCAAAGAGGGGTCGTCGGAGCGTATGTGGCCGATTTCGGTCATCAGGGCTTCTTGTTCGTGCGAGGCATGCACCACGTTTTCAAGCAAAATGCGCATCAAATGGGCATCTTCGGCCATCTGTTGCATACCTTGCATCTGCATTTGCATCATCATTTGGTTGGCCATCTGTTGCATTTTCTGGCCTGCGTCTTGCTTCTTTTTCTGCGATTGTTGCTGCTCGCCCGATTGCTCTTGTTGCATGGCATCATTGAGGTCTTGGTTGATGCTTTCTTCCATTTCCTCGTCCTTTTCCATGTTGAAAGGCTGTTGCAAGTCTTGGTTTTTCTCCAAAAGTTGGTCAAGTTCGTCCATCATCTTGTCGAATTCCTCCTTGGCTTCTTCGGCAGATTTTTGTTCGCTCTCCTCCCCTGCTTCTTTGCTCTGGTTTTCAGGTTCTTGCTTCTGCAACTCCTCCCCTAACTTCTCCAATTTGTTGGCCAAATCGTTGAGGTCTTTCTCCATTTTCAATTGCTCCAGCAAAGCCAAATTGCGGTCGAGCAATTCCTGCATCGACTGGTTGTTTTTCTTGATGTCCTGCATCATCTGCTGCATCTGCTCACGCGGCATATCCTCAAGAAGTTTGTCGATTTGCTCCATCATTTTGCGCAATTCCTCTGGAATCACCTCTTCGAAAAGTTTGTTGATTTGCTCCTGCTTTTTGATGAGGTCTTCGTTGGCAATTTCGTGTTCCTTCATAAAATCGGCCAACTTTTCTTGCTCCTCTTGTAACTTATTCCATTCATCCTGAATCTGCTGCTGCTTTTCCAACAAGTCTTTCATCTTCTCTTTGTCCGACCAGTCCAAATCCTTCTTTTGGATGAGGTCTTGCAGCATCTTCTCAATTTCATCTTGCAGTTTGTCAGCCGCTTGCGACTTCTCTTGAAGCCTTTCCATAATGTCCTCCGATTGTTCGTTGGCGATGCTGTCCAAAGCCGATTCCGAAGGCTTGTAATAAGTGAAAGTCTCCGAACGCTTCGATTTTGGCCCATGAAAACCGTCATTGTCCCAAACCTCGAAATAAACTTCCATATTCTGACCGGGCATAATGCCGAGGCTGTCCATATTGAAACTGTAGTAAAACGAAGTTCGGGTTTGTTTGAGGTCTAATGCAACGGGGTTGACGATTTTCTTTTCGATGGGTTCTTTCACCAAACAGTTGAAAGTCAATTTGCTGAAACCATAGTCATCGGTAACAAGGCCTGAAAAATAAACATCGGTGGAAAGTTGCTCATCAAATGATTCCACTCGGATATCGGGATAGGCATCGGGAAGCACATCGACGGAGAAGGGTAGGGGTTCCAAAGTATTGTTCCAAGCGTTCTGCACTTGCACCTCAAACTTGGTGGATTGTGATGCAACGAACTGGTATTCAAAGATATCATCCTTTGCAGTCAAGTCTGTTTGGAGCGAATCGCGTGTGACGGTCATACGCTCGGTGTCGCGGGTGGTGAAACTGAAATTCAAAGTGGTGCCTTGCGGGACGATGAGCCTCGTTTTGGCATCCATAGTTTCATTGTTTCTGTGGATGTAGGCCGGATAGCGCACTTCGCAACGATAGGAAAGTAGGGTAGGGTTAGGGTGAACCGTGATATGCAGTGGGCGACTGGTGTATTCTCCGCCAATCACATTGAAAGTCAGGTCGTTGAAAAGGTTTTTGAAGGTGTAACTGAAATCATTAGCCGAGCCTTTAGTCATCAGTTGCTGCCCTAATTCGCTCTTCACATAAAAGGCATCAGGGATGCGGTCGCCCGTGACGCGAATGTTGAATTTCACTTCCTTGCCTTGCGTGGTTTCTATTTCATCTTGCTCAATTTCAACCTGATAGGGGAGGGGCTTCTCAAAATGCTGCTCGTAGTTGACGATACGCTGCGTGGGCTGCACTGCAAACGAGGGCAAAAACACCATCAATGCTATTAATATAAGGAGTGACCCGAAAAATATGCCCAAATATTTCAAGTTGCCGCGTAGGTCGACGGCATCAGTGAAGCGGATAGGGGAGAGGCGTGCGCTACGTTGTTCAATGGTTGCGGCTAACAGGTCGTTCTCGGTACCTGAGCCTGTCGAAGGGCCGACTTTAGAAGCCTCCATTTGGTTGCTCAACTGAATGGTATTCAGTAGTTTGTCCTTGATTTCAGGGAAAAACTTTCCAATCAGCACCGAGGCATGTTCCACCGACATTTTCTTTCGGAAACGGATGAGATTAACGAGCGGTATGAGGAAATGGTACACCAAAACGAAGCCGCTGCCCGCCAACAAAAACAGTAACAGCACGAAACGACCTTTGGGCGGGAACCACGAGAAATACTCTAACCCATTGATAAGCAGATAGAAAACAATCCACAGCACAGCACCCACCAACACGCCTTGTATCAATCGGTTGAGATAATACTTCCGCGTGAAGCCCTCGATTTTTTCTATCAATTTGTTTGGAGCAGACATATCCATTTTAAAATAACTTGCAAAAGTACATTTTTTTCCGCAATTCGGCCTTTCCATTCAGGATTTCTTCCTATTATTGCAGCGTGAAAGTTGGAAAAGTGGCAGAAACTGCCTTAAAAAGGGTTGGAAAAGTGGCATAAAAATAGCAAAAACAGGTTGGAAAAAGTCATTTGTTATGCTTAACAGAAAGATATACAATTATTTACGCTCATTCTTTGAAAATGACAAGAAAGCACTTTTGGTTTCAGGTGCGCGTCAAGTTGGAAAGACCTTTGCCATTCGTAAAGTAGGCAAGGAGTGTTTCGAGCATTTTGTGGAACTGAATTTCATAGAAAACCCGAAATTGAAATCGGTTTTTGAACAACCACACGATGCCAAGGCGACATTGCTCCGCCTTTCGGCACTTGCTGAAACCCAATTGGTTCCACGCAAAACGCTGGTTTTTTTCGACGAGGTACAAGAGTGTCCTGAAATTGTCACTTCCATCAAATTCCTTGTTGACGAGGGTAGTTATCGCTATGTGATGAGTGGTTCGCTTTTGGGCGTTGAATTGAACGATTTGCGCAGTGTTCCCGTTGGGTATTTGGCCGAAAAGGAAATGAATCCTCTTGATTTTGAGGAGTTTTCGGAAGCTGTTGGAATGAGTGATGAGGTGTTGGGACATCTTCAAAAATGTTTCGAAAGCAAACAACCCGTCGACAAAGTTGTTCACGAAAAAGTGCTTGAATTGTTGCGGCTTTATCTCGTTGTGGGCGGTTTGCCTGCTGTGGTGTCGAAATACATCGAAAGCAACAATCTGCAAATGGTATGGCAAGAGCAGGAGAACATCATTAATTTGTATCGCAAGGACATCGCAAAATATGATCCCGACAATCACCTCTATATCAAGGATATATTTGATATGATACCTTCGGAGTTGAATGCCAAAAACAAGCGTTTCATCTTGAAATCACTGCAAGAGAAGGCCAAGTTTGAGCGTTACAAAAACAGTTTCCTTTGGTTGGCCGATGCGGGTGTCGCTTTGCCTACCTACAATGTTGAGGAGCCGCGTTTGCCCTTGAAACTCAACGAACAACGCAATCTGTTCAAACTCTTTCTCAATGATGTTGGGCTTTTGGCGTACTTGTATTCTATGCACTTTCAGCAGCAAATCATCATTGGCGAGACGAACATTAATTTCGGTGCGATTTTTGAGAATTTTGCGGCGCAAGAACTTCACGCTCACGGATATACGCTCTATTATTTCAATAGCAAGAAACAAGGCGAATTAGATTTTGTGGTTGAACACGATGGTCGGATTTTGCCTATCGAAATCAAGTCGGGCAAGGATTACAAGCGGCATAATGCTTTGAGCAATGTGATGGCCAATGCGGAATACGACATTCGCTCGGCTATAGTGTTCTCAAACGGCAATTATGAAGTGCAAGGCCGTGTCGACTATTGGCCTGTTTATATGCTGATGTATCTCCAGCCAACGGCGTTTGAAAACCCTGTGTTTGTGTTCAAGCCGATGTAAAACAACAAAAGAGTTCCGAAGAACTCTTTTTTGCTGAGCCACATGTCGGACTCGAACCAACGACCTACGCATTACGAATGCGTTGCTCTACCAACTGAGCTAAAGTGGCCTCTCAATTGCGGCTGCAAAAATAGGAATAATTAGCGAAACGGAACTCATTTTTTTGAAAAAATGTGATCTGATGCGATTACTTCGCAAGAAATCCAAAATAATCTATTTTAAAATCTGTTGAAAATCAATAATATATAAATATTTTACCGAAAAACACAATAAATAAACTAAAAACTTAGTTGTATATTCAAAATAATCTGTATATTTGCAGCGTAAATCTTTCGAGAATGAAGTTGAGGACATCCATATTGATTTGCATTTCAATAAGTTGTGTGTTTTTCACCTGCTCAACGCAACCGCCCACGAAGTCTGCCTATAATGCCTATTACAGCGAGGAACAACTCCGTGAGATGCGTGAACAAGGTCGTGCCCAGGCCAAGGCATACTTTGAGAAACTGGAAAAAATGCATCCTGACTCCGTCAAGACGCTCGAATTGAGCTGGACTTATCTGGATTCCCTGCCCGACGTCTCCAAATACAATAAGGTGTGGATGATCAGTTTTTCAGGCAACGAGACGCCAAAGGTGGACAAATCGTTGTTTTCGTCCGATAGCCTGACTCACGTCCGCCTCGAAAGTTGTGGCATCCGCGAAATCGAATTCCCCGAAGGCAACCGCATCGAGAGCATCACTCTGACCAACAACGAGTTGACCCGTATTCCATCAAGTATCCGCCGTTGCAAGCACTTGAGGTCGCTCAACTTGGAAGGCAACCAAATCCGCCACATCCCGAGATGGATTCTGGACTTGGATAGTTTGGAAGACCTTACATTGAATTTCAACCAATTGAAACTCAATCGGTCGGATATCCGCCATCTCTCGAAGGTCAAACAAATCATCATTGGCGGCAACGGCATCGAGAAACTACCCAATAACATCGGCCGATTGCATTGTGAGAGCATGAACTTAGGCAAAAACAAACTACGCGCCTTACCTAAGTCGTTTGCCAACCTGAAACAAATCAAGAGTCTGATTTTCTATGAGAACAAGTTTGAGGAAATTCCAGAAGTTTTGGCTGATTTCAAGGAATTGAAACACTTGGATTTCTACAAGAACAACCTTACACAAATCCCTGATTTTGTGGGTAATATGGATGGCTTGCAGCAACTGTTCCTTGCATTCAATAAAATTGAGTTGATTCCCGATACCTTACGCCACCTGAAACGGCTGAAGTATTTCTACATCCACCATAACGAACTGCATTTTCTGCCTGAATGGATTACGGAGATGGACTCCATTGAGCGTTTCGGTGTGGGTTTCAACCACTTATTAGACTTGCCTGATTTGTCGAAAATGAAGTCGCTCAAGGATTTCGATTGCGAGCATAACCTTTTGGAACGCTTTCCTTGGGGTTTGGTGGAAAAACCCGACATGGAAATCATCGTATTGCGTGACAATGATTTTGTGATGACAGACGAGGAGAAGGTAAAACTTGAAGAAGCAAAGAAACAAACAACTATCGTTTATTAACCTATAAAACCCATTGAAAATGAAAGAATTAACCAAAGGAGAGGAACAAGTGATGCAAGTCATCTGGCAGGTTGGACAGGGCTTCGCCAACGAGATTATGGCGGCCTTCCCTGAGCCTAAACCGGCCTACAACACCATGCTGACCGTCATCAAGATATTGGAAAAGAAAGGCTTTGTGAGGCATGAGACCTTTTGCCGCGCCAACCGTTACACCGCCACCGTCAGCAAGGAGGAATACTCGAAACACTACCTCGGCAGTGTGGTGGAACGCTACTTCAACAATTCGTACCTCGACCTCGTTTCGGCCTTCGCCAAAAAAGAAAACTTCAGCCTCGAAGAACTCGAAGCCCTGAAAAAGGTCATTGACGAGGCCATAGCCGATGAAAGGGAATAGGCCATGAACGCGCAACAACTCATCCTCAATCACCTGCTGCCCATTGCGGCGGCCATTGCTGTGCTTTGGTTGGTGTATCGCCTGCTGTTCGTCAACAGCAACCGACTGAAATTCAACCGTTTCTTTCTGATTGCGGCGATGCTGTTCTCCTTGGCTTTGCCCTTGATTGGTCCGCTGATGGGGAGCAGTTCGCCACAGATTGCGGCCTTGAAAGAAAACCTTTTCAAAGGCACCCTTTTGGACGAAATCACCATCACCCCCGATGGACAACAGCCCATGACCGCTCCTGAAATCGTGGTGGAAACGGCTTCGCGCCCACATTTCAGCCTGTGGCAGATTCTTGGCGGCCTATATTTAATAGGTGTCGGCGTGATGACGCTGCTTTTCCTCGTCAAGTTGGGGAAACTCGTCGTGTTGATTGTCCGCTCACCGAAAGAGAAGCGCGAAGGCTACACAGCCGTCTTCACAGGCCGCGAGCAAGGCTCTTTCTCCTTCCTGCGGTATGCCTTTTTCCCCAATGAGAACGTTTCGCCCGACATCGTTCGGCACGAACGGAGCCACATCGCCCACCACCATTCGGCAGACATCCTTTTCGTCGAATTGATGATGATTCTGCAATGGTTCAATCCCTTCATTTACAGGTACAAGAAGGAATTACAGAGCCTCCACGAATACCAAGCCGACCGCGATGTGGTGGCCACCGGCGTTGACAAAAGAAACTACATGATGCTGATTCTGCAGCAGTGCACGGCTGCCGATTTCAGCGGAATGAGCAATAATTTCAGTTTAATCCTAACTAAAAAAAGAATCAAGATGATTACAAAGAATGAAAAGGCCAAGGGCCTCTGGTGGAGGCTCTTGGCAACATTGCCGGTGCTGGCTATCCTGATGATTGCCAACACGAAAGTGACGGCACAAGAACAAAAAGCCGTTGACAAGCCCATTACGGTTGAAATGGGCCGGTTCGAAATCTTTGATGATGACGGCTCTCCGTTGCAATTGAAAGACACCGTCATTTATGCTGATGACGGTTCATACGTCAAGTTCGAGACTTCGGATGGTTTCCAACCTGAGAGTGGTGAGCCATGCAAAAAATTGACCGTCACCTCCTACAATGCTGACGGCGCGCCTTGCAACAATTTCTTCATCACCGAAACGGAAAGAAGAGGCGACACGTCGACATACAGCATTGAGACTTTTAGTATCTCAGGAAGCCTTTTCGAAACGCTATTGGATGTAGCCACTTCCAAAGAAGACACTGTATATCAAATTGTTGAAGAAATGCCCGTGTTCCCCGGCGGCGAACAAGCTATGATGAAGTTTGTGGCTGAAAATATCAATTATCCACAAGAAGCAAAGGATAAGGAAATTGCGGGGCGTGTGTTTGTGAGTTTCGTTGTCGAAAAAGACGGAAGCGTTGATGAAGTGAAAGTGATGCGCGGCATTGGCGGTGGCTGTGACGAAGAGGTGGTCCGTGTGGTGAAAGCCATGCCGAAATGGAAACCTGGCAAACAAGAAGGGAAGCCCGTTCGTGTGAATTACATGATGCCATTCAATTTCAAATTGGATACCCCACAGAAAACCAACAGCCTTGTCGGTAGCATTTGGGAAGGCACGGGCACGGGAACCAAAGACGGCGTGACCTACACTTGGCATTCCGTTTTGCAGTTCAACAGCGAGAACGAAGGTTTATTAATCGAGAAACTTGTTTCGCAAAAGAAAAACGCCGATCCTGTTGTTGAGTTCGAGAATGTCGCGATGGATTTCGAGTATGCTTTTGACGGCAAAAAGACGGGAGCCATCACCCCGAAAAACGGCGACGGCACCTACATGGACGAACTGCCGCCCGAGGGCTTCATCCTACATGACGACGGCAAGACCATTGTTTTGAATTTCTATACCGCTACGGAAGATACGGGGATAAAATTCGTGACCTATACAAGGAGATAGTGTTTTCCATGCAGAAATCGCAGAATTATGGGAAGCGCGAAGCGCAAAATTCCCACGGTTCTGCGATTTCTGCGTGAGAAATTTATTCGATAATCAACTGTTCCCACCGAATCTTCGGCACAATCTGCACGCCATCCTCATCGCGGTAATAGGCCAATTTTTCGCTTGCATCCACGGGCTGCAATTTGATGGTTTCTTTGCCCTTGCCAATGGCTAAAATTAGGAGCGGTTCGTAGGGCAAATTGAAAGCCTCGGTGATTTTGGCCTTGTTGAAAGCACCAATCATAATGCCGTTCAAGCCCATTTCTGTGGCTTTCAGCAACATACTTTGTGCCGCAATGCCAAGGTCGATGTCCACGAATTTGCTTTCGGGGACGGAGCTGCAAATGATGATGAAAGCCTCTGGTTCCGTGCCGGGGAAGGGGAGGTGCAATTCGGGCAACAAGCCGCCGAGTTTCATGTTTTGCGTGATGATTTCCGCGCCCGTTTCCTTGGTCACCAATTTGAAGCGAAGCACTTGCTGGTTTTTCGCCGAGGCAATTTTGGCGTTTACTGCCACGATGCGCTCCAGCATATCGCGTTTCACCACAAATTCCTGATTATAACCGCGATAGCTGCGGTTTTTTTCAAATAAAGTTTCGATTGAGGTATGTTTTACCACGGTCTTTTTGGCACCTTTGCCGAAGACTTCCTCATAGCGTTTTTCCAAGTATCCGTCTGCCATGTTGTTTAAAATTTGTTGGTGCGAAAATACAAATTTTCCGTATTTTTGCGCCCATGAAAAAACGCCTGCTTCAATTCGGCTCTTTTTTGATGGCTCTCGTGGTGCTTTTCGTTTCCATAGGTTGGGACGTAAAATACCACTATTGCACGGCGGAGCATCGCTTTTCGGGAAACTTCGGCGAGGCGGTGGAATCGTGCCTGCATTGCATTGGGCATGAACACGAACACGAAGCCAATTTTGCACAACCGCATGAAATCCAGTTTGATGCAAAGTGCTGTTGCGAGGATTTCGAGAGCAAAATCCAGTTTGCGGGCAACTATGTTTTTTCAATCGAAAAGCACTTGAACGTGCAATTTCAGCCTAATGTTTTGGTCAATCTCGGCCTTCATAACTTGATGCCGAAGGCAAAACTGGCGTTGCTGCATTTCACGGTGCGAAAAAATCCACCTTTCCAGTCCTCAAGAGACAGGTTGGTGTTTTTCTCTTCCTTGCGACTCAATCCTTTGGTTTTCTGATTCTTCGTTCTGGCGGATTTGCGATTCGCCTGCATCGAAAAGGGGATTTCAAATCCCCATCTCAACATTGCCGGATTACAAATCCGGCAAAACAGAGGTGCATCATTGCATTTTGCGGCTGCCACGGTGTGACAGCCCTACAAACCCAGTTTTAAATCTTGAATTATAAAATTATGAAAACCAACAGAATAACCCTTATCACCATATTATTAATGGCCTTTGCCACCACCGCCTTTGCCCAAGGCTTCATTGAGGGCACGGTTTATGAGCAGAACGAAAACGGCGAGAAAACCCCGCTGCCGGGCGTGAACGTGTATTGGAAAATCGTCAACGAGGGCGTTGTGACCGATGCCCACGGACATTACAAAATCCCGCTGCACGAGCGCATCGGTTGCCTCGTGTTCAGCTGCATCAGCTATGAAAACGACACCGTTCACCACATGGTGGAGCCCGCGCATTATGACCATGTCTTCCACGCCGTCCACATGCTGAACGAAGTGGAAATCGCGGCACGACAAAAAGCCACATACATCAATCCCATCACTCCGATGGCGGTGCAGAACATCACCTCGGAGAACTTGAAACGCGCTGCTTGTTGCACCCTTGCGGGCAGTTTCGAGAACAATGCTTCGGTGGATGTGAACTACAGCGATGCCGTCACAGGCGCCAAGCAAATCCAACTACTCGGGTTGAGTGGTATCTACACCCAAATGATGACAGAAATCATCCCCAATTTCCGTGGTTTGGCGTCCACTTTCGGCCTGAACTATGTGCCCGGCACTTGGATGAACGGAATTCAGGTTTCCAAGGGAACTTCCTCTGTCAGAAATGGTTACGAGTCCATCACGGGACAAATCAACGTGGATTACAAGGAGCCCTTGCCCAACAAGAGCGAGAAAGTGTTTTTCAACCTTTATGCCAACTCAATGCTGATGACGGATTTCAACTTCAACGGTCGCGTCAAGGTGGGGAAAAACGACGGCATTATGCTTTTCGGCCACGTGAGCCACAATTTTATGAAGATGGACGATAACGGCGACACCTTTTTGGACGACCCGATGACCACACAATACAATGTGTTTCTGCGCTATAACCATCCCCATATCGGGCATTTCGGATGCAAGTTGGGGATTAAGGCCTTGAAGGAAACCCGCCTTGGCGGACAAATGGACTTCGACCCGAAGCACCGTTTGGATGAAGGCTACAACCTTTACGGTATCGGCATCAACACCGAGCGTTACGAGGCTTTTGCCAAAGGCGGTTATCATTTCGACCGCAAAGACACCAGCCTCGGTCTGCAACAGCAAGTGACTTACCACAAAATGAACTCGTATTACGGCCTCACCGACTACAACGCCAACCAACTTTCCTATTATGCCAATCTCCTGTTCGATTCGTATCTGGTGAACGACCATCACACCTATTCCGTGGGTGCCAGTTATACCTTCGACAAGTATGATGAACACTTGAAAGACAGCACTTTCAAACGCATTGAGCATGTGCCCGGAGTGTTTGCCGAGTATGTCTTCAACGACGACCACCATTGGAGCGTGATTGCAGGTTTCCGCGCCGACTACAACACCTATTACAAAAAGATGCTCTACACGCCGCGCCTGCATATACGCTTCAAGACCCACGATGACTTTGCAATAAGAGTATCGGCGGGCAAAGGCTACCGTTCACCCAATGTGTTGGCCGAAAACTCCACGATGTTGGCTTCGGCTCGTCGCATTGTCTTCAAAAACACGCCGAAGATGGAAGACGCTTGGAACTATGGCATCAACCTGACCAAAAGCATCACCTTTGGCTGGCGCGATCTTATCCTTCAGGCCGACTTCTACCGCACTGATTTCGTCAACCAAATCGTCCTCGACCGCGATGCCGATGCACACCAAGTCCGTATTTACAACCTCGACGGGAAATCTTATTCCAACAGTGCCCAAATCGAGGCCAATTGCGAGATTTTCAAGGACTTCGACCTGACTTTGGCTTTCCGCTACAACGATGTGAAAATGACCATCAACGACACTTTGAGAGAGAAGCCTTTCGTGAACCGTTACAAGGGTTTGGTCACGATGTCGTACGCCCCTGGCACTTGGCAATTCGACTTCACGACACAGTTCAACGGAGACAGCCGCGTCCCTGATTTGAGCGGCAACGCCACCGCCGTGGCCCACGGACAAGATATTAGGCGTTCTCCTTTCTATGTCATTATGAACGCTCAGGTTATGAAGAAGTTGGGTAAGTGTTGGGAAATCTACATAGGAGGCGAGAACTTGACCAACTACACGCAGAAATATCCCATCATCTCAGCCGAAAATCCTATGAGCGAAGATTTCGATGCTTCGATGGTTTGGGGACCGCTTTCCGGGGTGCGTGCATATTTGGGTGTGAGGTTCTCGATAAAGTAATTGTTTCACGTGAAATTTGTATTATTTCACGCAGAATCCGCTGAACTCGCAGAAGCGCAAAGCGAAGTAAAGCCAGTGTCCAGCAGGTTTCCCATAATTCAGCGTATTCTGCGTGAGAAAAACTATCTGTCAGGCTTCAAATATTTCTGCGCTTTCTGCGTGAGAAAAAAAGTGTATTTTTGCGCCCTAAATCGTGACGAAAAATGAAAAAGTTCCTTTTCCTTTGTGCCGTGGCCTTGACCTTTGCGGCCTGCGGACAGAATGAAAACAAAGACAAGAAAGAACAGCGTCAAGTTCAAGAGAAAGAAACGATTGTTCCCAAAGGCGTGCCGGTGACTCCCATGCAGAATGTTCCTGTGCAACCCAAAGGTGATTTTGACCAAACAGCAACTACAGGCTCATCCGATGGGCCAGTCTTGAAGTTGGAAGAAGGCAAACCGCTCGATTTCAGTCAGTTGAATATGGGGAGAAAATCCCTTCAGGACCAACTTACAGAGCGCATTGATACCATCCGCAATCGCGCCGAACAGGACAAAACCGAGTTTGTTTATCTTTACGGGCTTTGCTACGAAAATGGCTGGGGCGTTGAAAAGAATGTGGCGCAGGCCTACAAATGGTACTCCAAGGCCGCCGAAAAGGAATTTCCCGCCGCTTGCAATGCTTTGGGGAACTTTTATCGCATGGGAAACGGCGTGAAGGTCGACCTGAACAAGGCCTTTGAATGGTATAAAAAAGGTGCGAATGGAAAGGACGACCAAGCCATGCTCAACCTTGGAAACTGTTATTTTTACGGGATGGGAACTGCAAAGGACGAAAAAGCAGCCCTCAAATGGTGGAAAGATGCTGCCGAAGCAGGCAATGCCTACGCGCTCTCGCAAATGGGTGATTGTTATTATTACGGTATTGGCGTGGAGAAAGATTTGGCTAAGGCCATCGAAAACTATACTGCCGCTGCCGACAAGAACATTTCCAACGCGCAGTATCGCTTGGGCATCTTATATTACACAGGAAACGGCGTGCAACAAGACCAAACCTATGCCAAACTGTTGATGCAGAAAGCCCGCGATGGTGGGATGCACGAAGCACAAGAATTCTTGGACAAGAATTTCAAAAATTGAGTTCTTGCGAGTAAACAACTTGTAAATCAAATCATTTCGCCTTCGTCAAAGCCGCTGCGCCAAGGATAGCTGCATCATTATCAGGCAGTTCGGAAACATGGATGTCGACACTGCCATCATAAACAAAGCACAGGTGCTTCTTGAACGATTCACGGGTAGGTTTTAGCAGCACATCTCCCGCTTTCACGGGCCCGCCCATCAGGAAGATGGCCTCTGGGCCGCTGAAGGCCACGGCATTGGCCAAGGCAATGCCCAACCAATAGCCAGTCTTTTCAAAAACCTTGATGGCCAACGGGTCACCGTATTTGGCCGCATCGCCAACCGTTTTGCTCGTCAGTTCCTTTGGGTCGACTTTGCGAAGTGCCCCGTCATAATCAGGATTGGCTTCCATCATTTCGAGTGCTGTGCGCCGAATGCCCGTAGCGGAAGTATAGGTTTCGAGACAGCCTTTCCGTCCGCAACCGCAGGGACGGCCTTCGGGAATGAGGATGGCGTGTCCGAGTTCGCCTGCGCCGCCAGTCTTGCCATGAACCAACTTACCGTCCACCACAATGCCGCTGCCCACGCCCGTGCCGAGGGTGAACATCACAAAATGTTTCATACCCTTGGCACCGCCGTAAACGAGTTCGCCGTATGCTGCCGCATTCGCGTCATTGGAAACGACTACGGGCACATCCAAATGGTCGTGGAACATCGCGGCAAGGTCGATGACTCCCTTGAAGTTGAGGTTGGTGGCGTTCTCAATGCAGCCCGTGTAGAAATTGCCCGCCGGAGCCGCAATACCGATGCCATCGATGGCAGTCACTTCGTTTTCGCCCATTAGGTCTTTGATTTTATCGCAAATATCTGACACATAAACAGATGCGTCATAATACTTGTTGGTGGGAAGGTTTTTCTTGGCTATGCAACGGCCATCGTCGCGCACCAGTCCGATGTCAGTGTTGGTGCCGCCAATGTCGATTCCAATGGAATAAGTGTTCATATTTCAGTTGTTTTGAATGGGCGAAAATACGGAAATTTGATGAAAATGGAAGGAAAAATAATACCTGACCCCAAAAAATTGTAATTTTGCACCCGCAAAACCAAACTGTTTATGCTCTTCAACTCCATACAATTCGCCCTGTTTCTGCCGATAGTCTTTCTGCTCTATTGGTTCGTCTTCGACCGCTTCATCAGCAAGTCGAAGTATCAATTAAGGTTGCAGAACGCTTTCGTTGTTGTGGCGAGTTATGTGTTCTACGGCTGGTGGGATTGGAGGTTTTTGCTGTTAATAGCTTTTACTTCGTTTTGCTCGTGGGGCAGCGGAATGTTGATGCAAAGGGTTGAGAACCAACAAATTGACCCGAATTTAACGGGGGGGGTAAATCGTTAGAAATCAATAAGTTACAAAGGCGAAAGAAGCTGATAACCACGGCCAACATCGTTTTGAATTTGCTGATATTGGCCATTTTCAAGTATTACGACTTTTTCGTCACCGAGTTTGCGCAACTGTTCCACATTTCAACGGATGGGCTGTTGCTGAAGGTGATTTTACCTGTAGGCATTTCGTTCTACACTTTCCAAGCGTTATCCTATTCGATAGACGTTTACCGGGGCAAGATTGAACCGACCAAGGACATCATCGCCTTTTTCGCCTTCATCTCGTTCTTTCCGCAGTTGGTGGCCGGCCCCATTGAGCGGGCGACGAACCTTTTGCCGCAGTTTCTGAAGAAAAGGGAATTCAACTATGATACTGCCGTTGACGGTATGCGCCAAATCCTTTGGGGTTTGTTCAAGAAGATAGTAGTGGCTGATAATTGCGCGGTGTTTGTGGATGAAGTGTTCAAGACCTACACATACCAAAGTGGAAGCACCTTGCTTCTTGCTGCCATTTTCTTCACTTTCCAGATTTACGGTGATTTCTCGGGTTATTCCGACATTGCCATAGGTACGGCCAAGTTGTTTGGAATAAAGCTGATGCGGAACTTCAATGTGCCGTATTTTAGTAGGGACATAGCGGAGTTTTGGCGCAGGTGGCACATAAGCCTAACGACTTGGTTCCGCGATTATGTTTATATCCCTTTGGGCGGCAGCCGTGTCTCGAAAGCGAAAGTTGTAAGGAACACTTTCATCATTTTCCTCTTGAGCGGTTTCTGGCACGGCGCGAATTGGACGTTCATTGCTTGGGGTGCGTATCACGCCATTTTGTTCTTGCCTTTGATATTGACGGGCAAGAACCGCAAGTACACAAACCAAGTGGCTGAAGGGCGGTTACTGCCGACATTAAAGGAAACTGGGCAGATGCTTTTAACGTTCTTCTTGGCGGTGTTTGGGTGGATTATCTTCCGAGCCCCTGGAATGCCAACTGTTCTACATTACTTGCAAGGCATGTGCCAATTCGGCACTTTGCGGGCGAGTTACCGTTTCTTCACTTTGCCAGAGATGTGGCCGACGAATTTGTTTGTTGTCATTATGTTGGTGGTTGAGTGGCTGCTGAGAAGGAAATTGCATGGGTTGGAGATATCCAAAATTAGAAATGGATGGTTGAGATTTGCGATTTATTATGCTATCATTCTATTGATTTTGGGCAGTTGGGGTCAAGAACAAACTTTTATTTATTTCCAATTTTAGGCACATGAAAAGGTTCATAATCCGAACGGTCCTGCTCATAATTGTTCCCTTGCTATTAGGAATTGTATTATGTGAGTATTATCTTCGAAAAATCCCCAATGACTATTCATACAAGAATGAATGGTTGTCTAACAATGCTGGGTCTATTCGGGTTCTCAACTTGGGCAGTTCCCATGCTTTCTTTGGTATAGAACCAAGCTTGTTTTCGTGTAAGTCTTTCAATGCAGCTCATGTTTCCCAAAGCATAAAATACGACCATTTCATTTTTTCTAAATTTGTAAACGAGATGGATTCTTTGGAAGTATTGGTTTTGCCTGTATCATACGGTTCTTTTTTTGGTTTTGGCCCAGAAAACGGGATTGAAGATTGGAGGGTGAAATACTACTCGATTTATTACGGTTGCAAGTACCATAGATTTGAGCCAAAATACAATTTGGAAGTTTACAACGGATTGCAGTTCGACAAGGTGTGGAACTCCATTCTATGCAAGGCAGACCATCGCACATGCAATGAATTGGGATTTGGAGCTACCTATAAGTTGGAAAACCGTTCCGAGGACTGGAAGGAGTCGGGAGCGACAGCGGCAAAACGACACACTATGGCAAAAATAGACTCGTCTATTATGGAAAAGAACATAAGACTTGTTGGTGAAATGGTAGATAAGTGTGTCGAGAAGAAGGCACAAGTTATTATTTTGACCACTCCGACATTCCATACATATCGGGAAAACTTGAATCAAAAACAGTTGGAATTAATGGAGGAGTGCTGTGGTTATTTTGTCAAACATTATGACAATGTTTGCCGTCTGAATTTATTGGCGGACGAGAGGTTTTGTGAAGATGATTTTTATGACGCGGATCATTTGAATGAGTTCGGTGCAGCGAAACTAACTTTGATATTGCAGCAAACCATAGATTCACTTGGCATTCTTCAAAACTGAGGAAATCCCCCATTTTCAATCAGATTTCCTCAGAGTCAAATTTCTTATACATTAAAACAAGCAATTCTCTTACAATTATTTACATCGTTTTCATCCCGTCACTTTTCTGAACAAATCCTTCATCGTCACTTGGTTGTGGATGTCGTCGGAATAGCCGCCTTGGGTAAGGCCGTAGGTGGTAATCAGGGTGAGTTGTTTAATAAAAACATTGGATTATATTCCAAAAAAGTTACAACTTTTAAGGATTACATTCCAAAAAAGTTATATCTTTGCGGCGCAAAATGAAATGAGTTATGATCAAAAGAAGGCTTGAAGAAGTATTCAAGGACAAACTGTTTTCGGGCAAGGCTCTGATACTGCTGGGAGCAAGGCAAGTGGGGAAGACAACACTATTGAATGATTTGGTGGATGGGCAGGCGGATTGCCTTTGGCTGAATGGCGACGAATTGGATGTCCAGAAAATGTTTGAGAACACTTCGGCGGACAGGCTGAAAGCGCAGTTTGGCAAAAACAAAATCGTTGTCATCGACGAGGCGCAACGCATCAGGGACATTGGGCTGCGGCTGAAACTGATTACCGACCAAATGAAAGACATCCAACTGATTGCCACGGGCAGTTCGGCTTTTGAACTGGCCAACGAGGTCAATGAGCCGCTGACGGGACGGAAATGGCAGTATCAGATGTTTCCGCTATCTTTTTCTGAAATGGTTCAGCATCACGGACTTATCAAGGAAAAGAGGCTCTTGCCCCAACGCCTCATCTATGGCTATTATCCCGAAGTGGTGACAAGCAACGGAAATGAGAAGCAAGTGCTGAAACAATTGACCGATGCCTACCTTTACAAGGACATTCTCGCGTGGGAAAACATCAAACATCCCGACAAACTGCTCACCTTGCTTAGGGCTTTGGCCTATCAGGTCGGCTCGCAAGTGTCGTTCAATGAGCTGGGAAACACTTGCTCATTGGATGCGAAAACGGTGGAAAAGTACATTATGCTTTTGGAACAATGTTTTGTCATTTTCCGTTTGCCCTCGTTCGCACGAAACCTTCGTAACGAATTGAAGACCAGCAGGAAGATATTCTTCTACGACAATGGCATCCGAAATGCGCTGATTGCAGATTTCACGCTTCCCGAGATGCGACAAGACATCGGGCAATTATGGGAAAACTTTGTCGTTTCCGAGCGAATGAAACACTTGGCATACAATGAGATATGGGCAAACGCTTACTTCTGGCGCACCAAACAACAACAGGAAATTGACTATTTGGAAGAATCTGATGGCAAAATCCTCGCTTGCGAGATAAAGTGGAACCCGAAAGTGAAAGCGAAAATGCCTGAAACATTCAAGAAAGCCTACCCCGACACGGATTTTAGGGTGATTAATCAAGAGAATGTAGAAGATTTTGTCATGTGAGTTGTTTTTCCTATTTTTGCACCCGCAAAACCAAACCGATTTACTCATCTGATAGCGAAGCTTTTGTTCGCATCGCCAAGGTGAGTTTTTGGGTTCAGCAAAACATAATCATCATCACAATGAACGAAGTAAGAGTAAGATTTGCCCCCAGCCCGACGGGGCCGCTGCACATCGGGGGCGTGAGAACGGCGTTATATAACTATCTGTTTGCCAAGAAGAACGGCGGCAAGATGATTCTCCGTATCGAGGACACCGACCAGACGAGATTCGTGCCGGGTGCCGAGGAATACATCGTGCAATCCTTGGATTGGTGCGGCATCAAGTTCGACGAAAGCGACTATGTGGGCGGCGAATATGGCCCCTACAAGCAGAGCAACCGCAAGCACCTCTATAAGCAATATAGTGACGAACTCTTGGCCAAAGGCTGCGCCTACATCGCCTTCGACACCGCCGAGGAGTTGGACAAATACCGCAAGGAGGCAGAAGCCAACAAGCAGACTTTCATTTACAACTGCCAGACGCGCAAAAACCTGCGCAATAGTTTGACAATGAGCAAGGAAGAGGTCGATAGGCTCATTGCCGACGGCACGCCTTACACGGTGCGTTTTATGATTCCCGAAGACCGCGAAATCGTTATGCACGACCTGATTCGCGGCGAGGTGCGTGTGCAAACCAATACCTTGGACGACAAGGTTTTGTTCAAGAGCGACGGAATGCCGACCTACCACTTGGCCAACATCGTCGACGACCATTTGATGAAGATCAGCCACGTCATCCGAGGCGAGGAATGGCTGCCTTCGATGCCCTTGCACGTGATGCTTTACGAGGCTTTCGGCTGGGAAGCCCCGCAATTCGCACATCTGCCTTTGCTGCTCAAGCCCGACGGAAATGGTAAGTTGAGCAAGCGCGACGGTGACCGCCTCGGTTTCCCCGTTTTCCCAATGTTCTGGCAAGACCCGAAGACTGGCGACACGGCGATGGGTTACAAGCAATCGGGTTACTATCCAGAGGCCTTTATTAATATGTTGGCACTTCTCGGTTGGAATCCCGGAACGGAGCAGGAAATCTTCACGATGGACGAACTCATTCAGGCCTTCTCGCTTGAGCGTTGCAGCAAGAGCGGTGCAAAGTTCAACGTGGAGAAAACGAAATGGTTCAACCACGAGTGGCTGATGCGCAAGTCGAATGAGGAAGTCGGCAAGGACTATCAGGCTTGGCTGAAAGACGAAAAAGGCATCGAAACTTCACTTGATTTTGCCGTGAAAGTGGCTGGTTTGGTGAAAGATAGGGTCAATTTCGTGAAAGAAATTTGGGACCAGAGTTTCTTCTTCTTCGAGGCTCCGGCGGAGTACGACCCCGTGACCGTCAAGAAACGTTGGAAGGAAAACTCGGCTGAAACGATGCTCAAAGTGAAAGAGGTCATCAACGGCATCGAGCCGTTCAGTTTGGCCAATATCGACGAAACGCTAAACAATTGGATTACAGGCAATGAACTCAATATGGGCTTGGTGATGAACGGCCTCCGCCTGATGGTGGTCGGTGCCGGCAAAGGCCCTCATATCGGCGAAATCCTCGAACTTTTGGGCAAGGAAGAAACCCTCAAGCGCATTGATGCCGGCGTGAAAGTGTTGGGTTGAAAAACAAACTTTTATTCAATCACCAACCGCTTCATCGCGACACCGTTTTCCGTGGCGAGATGAACCAAGTAAATCCCTGAAGGATAATCATTTGTGTTGATGACACATCTGTTTTTGCCCTTCAGGGTTTTTGTTTCCATTTGCTGACCCAAAAGGTTGTAAATGGTGACTTGCTGCAAGCCTTCTTCGGCCAAAATATTGACTGACTCTCTTGCTGGATTGGGATAAACGGCCGCCGCACATGCTTTGCTTTCGGTCACCGAAACATCGGTGAGTCCAGCCAAATGCGCCACCGCCGCCAAATTGATTTCGGCAAAGCGTTTTGACTGCTCTAAGTTGTTGACACTCAGGCCTAAAACATCCTGTCGCGTGTGAATGTACGGCGAACTGGCATGAACATCCTCAAAGGGATGAAGCGCGGGATAGCCACTGCGGTTGAACGAGGAAAAATCGCTGTCGCCGTGGGGCATCCAGTTTTGACGCACTGGCATATCGGGAAAATAGGTGTGGCACACATCGAAAAACATATTGGCCAAGAGCGAATCCTGATTCACATAGACCACATGCATGTGAATATCAGTACCTTCCTTCAGGTAGCCGTTCATGTCCATATTGAAATAACCGACAATGTCCATGCGTTTTTCGGCACACTCCTTGGCGTATGCCTCGCTTCCGATGAGTCCGATTTCCTCGGCGCACCAATTGCAATAAATGATAGTACGGTGGAACTTGTAGCGACTGAGCAAACGCGCTGTTTCCCAAATACCTGCAACACCCGTGGCATTGTCGTCAGCACCCGGGGCGCGTACGGTGTCGGGGTCAGCTGTATCGCCGTTCCACGAGTCGTAATGCGCACCGCAAATCACATATTCTTCGGGTTTTGTCAGGCCCCATTGAATGGCGAGAATGTTGTCGGCAGTTTCTTCAGGGAAGCCCTCTTTTTCGACTTTGAAGTTGTGAAGCATCACCGTGTCGAGGCCATCAAGGCTATTGTAACGCGCTGCAAGCCAATCTTGTACATCATAAATATGGCGACTGTCGCAACGGCGGTTTTGGTACGAGCAAAGATGCGAAATCGTGGCCTCGATGCTGTCGATGGAAACCGAATCCATCAAGGCGCGGATGGTTGGGTTTTCCGTTGCAATGACGGGATAGTCGTGCTCAAAAAGGTGAGGCGATTCCGAAACGCTTTTGTTTTGGGCAAAAATGCTGATTCCCGACAAGAGGAGAAGGACGAGTAAAGCATTGTGTTTCATCTTTATAACCCTTTCACATGCGGTTTTCCCGCGATAAAATCCTTCAAATAAAACGGTTCAAAATAAGCCACATCGACAAATTCTTGGGCTTTCAAAGCCTTTTCCGCCAAAGGACGCATAAAGGCGGCAGAAGGCTTGAAACCATCGATGATGCTGACATTAGGTTGGTTTTCAAAGAGTTTGCTCAATTTTGGCGCTCCATCGCCGAAAAGCCAAAGGTGATGGTCTTGTCGTAAATCCTCAAACGAGTTTTCGTCAATGACCAAAGCCGCCGTGTCGTTGATTTTGTTCAAGTTGGCATCGAAAACGGCGGCATACACTTCCATTCTTCGCGCGTCAATCATAGGGATAAGCAAATCATTTTCAGCGATTTGGCTTCCAAGTTTCATCTTCATCCCGTAGGCCATAGCCTCCAAAGTGTCCACAGCCATCAGCGGCAAGTCGGCGGCGTAGCAAATGCCCTTGGCCGTACTCACGCCGATGCGCAATCCCGTGTAAGACCCCGGCCCCTTGCTGACCGCAACGGCATCCAATTGTCGATAATCAATTTTGGTCACTTCCATCACTTCACGAATGAAGTTTGTAATCTTCTCTGAATGAGCGTTTTGTCCTTCCGTTTCGCGCAAGGCTATCGTGCAGCAACCATCGTTGAGTGCGACCGAGCAAACTGGCGTGGCCGTTTCCAAACAAAGTATCATAGTCGTCTGTTTTTGTGCGGGCAAAATTAAGAAAAATGTCGGTTTACGATAGTTTTTATTATTAAAAACAATTACAAAGCAAAAAATTCCCTACTTTTGCAAAAATTTTATCATGCCTTATTGGGCAGTTTTTGTAAATAATTGACAAACAGTTCCTTAAACCAAATTAATGGGACTTAGAAGGCGAAGCCGTATAATGACGGAACCTAATTTTTTCATTTCGGATGCTACCCAACGCAATTGGGACAAGTTGCGGCTTGACGGCAACGACCGCCTGACGCGGCGTGCCAACAAGAGCCGCTCGCAGAAAATCATCACGCCCGAAGGCTATGTGATGGCAGCCAGTCTGCCTCGTTTTGTGGAAGACTTAAAAGAGTCGAATTATCCCATTAACGACTTGATTTTCAGCCTCTGCGCCTTGTATTTGGAACACAATCGGGTCAATGAGGTCAACAAGAGCCGTTTTTTTGAGGAATACGCACAGTATCAGAGACTTGACATTGCCGTTCCGCGACAAATCCTGAAAAACCGTCAGGACGATTGGATTGGCTTTGTCTATCAGTCGCTGACGGCTGAGGGTTCGCGCATTTTGAAAGGACTTTATTACACCAAGCCCGTGATTGTCAGCGACATGCTTTCCGATATTCGGGTGAGGCAAGGTGAACGCTTCCTCGACCCCTGCTGCGGTAGTGGCATTTTTTTGCTGAAAGCGGACCATGCCCAAATGGAGCAACTTTACGGAATCGACAATGACCCTTTGGCTGTGATGATAGCCAAGGCTAATTTGATTGTAAAATACAATGAATCAAGTGTTTATCCTCAGATTTATCTGATGGACTTTTTGCTTCACGCCGAATCGGCCTTGGGTGATTTGAGGTTCGATTACATCCTCACCAATCCGCCTTGGGGCACCGAGAAAGGCAAACTGCACACTTCTGAAGTCATCCAATCGAAGGAAAAGGCTTCGTTGTTTTTCACAGAATCGTATAAATTCTTGAAAAACAACGGAATAATGCACTTTTTGCTGCCTACTTCCGTGCTGAAAATCAAGGTTCACGCCGACCTGCGCCGCTTCATCACACGCGAAACGCGCATGGAAAGCCTGAAATGCTATCGCGAGCGTTTCAAAGGGGTGTTTACGGACTTCATTAGCCTGAAAGTCAGCAAGAAACCCGTGTTTGACAGCCAGAATTACTTGGTTTATGGCGCGAACAATGAGGTGTCAAGGAAAGAATTTGTGCCGCGCGAAGACGACTTTTGCGCCATTCCGATACTCAACGATCGCGACGAGGCCATCATCAGCATAGCTGAGCGGATGCGTCACGACGACCTTTCCCACAGCCGCTGGGCTTTGGGTATCATCACCGGCAACAATGCCAAAGTGCTGAAAGACAAGCCAAAGAAAGACTTGGAACCTATCTTTACAGGCAAGGACATCGGCAAATACAGCTTGAAACCAGCGAGCCGCTACATTAAATTCAATCGCGCTGATTTTCAGCAGTGTGCAAAAGACGAGTTCTATCGTGCCAAGGAGAAGTTGGTTTATAAGTTCGTCTCAAGTCGACTTTGTTTCACCTACGACGACACGCAAAGCCTCTTCCTCAACAGCGCCAACATCCTCATCCCTGAAATTGATGGCATGAGCATCAAAACGGTGTTGGCCTTCCTCAATTCATCGCTGTTCAACTTCTTGTATGTCAAGCGTTTCGGAGACTTGAAGATTCTGAGAGGCAACCTTTCGGCCTTGCCTTTTCCAAAAATCGATGCCGAAACAGACAGAAAATTGAGTGCTTTGGTGGATGAAGGTTTGAGGGGTAATGGAAATGCTGTAGCGGCCATAGATAAAGTGATTTTTGAATTGTATCAAATTGATACAGAAGAAATTAGGATAATACAAGAATTATGAAAATATTAGTCACAGGCGGTGCCGGGTTCATCGGATCGCATACTTTGGTGGAACTTGCCGCCGCAGGACATGAAACTGTCGTTGTTGACAATTTGAGTAACTCCAACCGCAAGTCGTTGGAGCGTGTGGCGGAACTGACGGGAAAGGAGATACCTTTCTTTGAAGTCGACATCCGCGACCGCGAAGGCCTCAACTGCGTGATGAAAGCTCATCGTTTTGATGCTTGCATCCATTTCGCCGGACTGAAAGCCGTGGGCGAAAGCGTTGAGAAGCCGTGGGAATACTACGAAAACAACATCGGCGGGACTCTAACTTTGCTTGATGTGATGCGCAAGCATGGCTGCAAGAACATCATTTTCTCTTCATCGGCGACTGTTTACGGCGACCCTGCCATCATCCCAATTACTGAGGAATGTCCCAAAGGACATTGCACCAACCCTTACGGCCAAACCAAGAGCATGTTGGAGGAAATCCTGATGGACATGCAAAAGGCTGACAACGAATGGAATATCGTGCTGTTGCGCTATTTCAATCCCATCGGTGCGCATCCGAGCGGTCGCATTGGGGAGAACCCGAATGGCATTCCCAACAACCTGATGCCTTACGTCACGCAGGTGGCTGTGGGCAAACGTCCTGAATTGGGTGTTTTTGGCAATGACTATCCCACGCCCGATGGCACTGGTGTTCGCGACTATATCCATGTCGTGGATTTGGCCCGAGGTCATGTGGCGGCTTTGCAGGCCATCGAGAAGAACTGTGGCTGTGCGATATATAACCTTGGCACGGGACAAGGTTACTCTGTGCTGGATGTGGTGAATACCTTCGAGAAAGTCAATGGCATCAAGATTCCGTACAGCATCAAGCCGCGCCGTGCGGGCGACATTGCCACTTGTTATTCCAATCCCGCCAAGGCAGAACGCGAATTAGGATGGAAAGCACAATTCGGCCTCGAAGAGATGTGCCGCGACTCGTGGAATTGGCAAAAGAACAATCCTAACGGATATTAAAATATTGAATATGAAAGGAATAGTATTAGCCGGAGGCTCCGGCACCAGATTGTACCCGATAACCAAGGGCGTGAGCAAGCAGTTGCTCCCGATATATGACAAGCCGATGGTGTATTATCCTATTTCGGCACTGATGCTCGCCGGCATCAGGGACATCTTGATTATTTCAACCCCATACGACCTGTCCGGCTTCAAGCGTCTGCTTGGCGACGGTTCCGACTATGGTGTGCATTTCGAGTATGCCGAACAACCCTCTCCCGACGGCCTCGCACAGGCTTTCCTCATCGGGGAGAAGTTCATCGGCGATGATTGCGCTTGCCTTGTTTTAGGCGACAACATCTTCTACGGCAATGGCTTCACTGCCCTTTTGAGAAACGCCGTGAAGGATGCTGAAGAGAACAAAAAAGCCACAGTTTTCGGCTATTGGGTGAGCGACCCTGAGCGTTACGGAGTGGCCGAATTTGATAAAAACGGCAACTGCCTCAGTATCGAGGAAAAGCCTAAACAGCCTAAGAGCAACTACGCCGTGGTGGGACTGTATTTTTATCCAAACAAGGTCGTTAAGGTGGCCAAAAGCATCAAACCCTCGGCGCGTGGCGAGTTGGAAATCACCACTGTGAACCAAGAGTTTTTGAAGGATGGCGAACTGAAGGTGCAAACCCTCGGTCGCGGCTTCGCATGGTTGGATACGGGCACGCACGATTCGCTGAGTGAGGCTTCCACTTTCGTTGAGGTCATTGAGAAACGCACGGGGTTGAAGGTCGGTTGCTTGGAAGGCATTGCCTACCGTCGCGGCTGGATTTCGGAAGAAAAAATGCGCCAACTTGCCCAACCCATGATAAAGAACGAATATGGGCAATATCTGCTCCATGTTATTGACGAGATGAAAGAAACGGTCAACTCGGAGACATTCAAGAACTTGCAGTAAAACTGAAAAACAATGACTTACAAACGCTCCATTATCATCACCGGCGGCGCAGGCTTCATTGGCAATCATGTCGTGCGCCTTTTCGTGAACAAGTATCCCGAATACAAAATCATCAACCTCGACAAGTTGACATACGCCGGCAACTTGGCCAACCTGAAAGACATCGAGGACAAGCCGAACTACAAGTTCGTGAAGGCCGACATCTGCGACTTCGAGACGATTTACAAGTTGATGCAGGACGAGCATGTGGACGGCATCATCCACCTTGCCGCTGAGAGTCATGTGGACAGGTCGATTAAAGACCCGTTCACCTTTGCCCAAACCAATGTGATGGGCACGTTGAGCCTTTTGCAAGCCGCCAAATTGTATTGGGAAAGCCTACCTGAGAAATGGGATGGCAAACGTTTCTACCATATCTCCACCGACGAAGTCTATGGTGCCCTTGAACTGACTGACCCCGAAGGCATCATGCCGCCGTTCAGCACTAAGGCCAGCAGTGGCAAACACCATTTGGCCTACGGCAGCAAGTTCTTCACTGAGGATTTGAAATATCAGCCGCACAGCCCTTATAGTGCGGCCAAAGCGAGTAGCGACCACTTCGTGAGAGCCTTTCACGACACCTACGGCCTGCCGACGGTGGTCACCAATTGCTCTAACAATTACGGCCCGTACCAGTTCCCCGAAAAGTTGATACCTTTGTTTATTAATAACATCCGCCATCGCAAGCCGTTGCCCGTCTATGGCAAGGGCGAGAATGTGCGCGACTGGCTCTATGTGGAAGACCACGCACGTGCCATCGACCTGATTTTCCACGAAGGCAAGGTTGCTGAAACCTACAACATCGGCGGCTTCAACGAGTGGAAGAACATCGACCTCATCAAGGTTTTGATTAACACTGTTGACCGCTTGCTTGGTCGTCCCGAAGGTGCCGACATGGACCTGATTACCTACGTCACAGACCGCGCCGGCCACGACTTGCGCTATGCCATCGACTCCACGAAATTGCAAAAGGAACTCGGTTGGGAACCCTCGTTGCAATTTGAAGAAGGCATCGAAAAAACCGTCCGCTGGTATCTCGACAACCAAGAATGGATGGACAATGTGACCTCTGGCGACTACCAGAAGTATTACGACGACATGTATAAAAACAGATAAACCAATCTCATGTTCGTAGCAACTTATCCATCGGTTTTCAGAAAAAACGGCATTCGCTACGGTGTCGTGGTTAGTCCATTTCCGTAATTTCAGACTGGGACGACGGGCATAACCCGAACTCAGTCGAAACATTATTGAAAACAACTAATCTATTGAAAACTAAATAAATACTAAATTACAATAATGGATAAAGTAACAATCATAGACTACGACCGGATATACAAAAACTTCATTGACGAGAAGTATTTGCATGACGGTCACGACGAGTATTATTACCGCAACTTGCAGGTGAAAAAACCCGAAAGCGGCTGGCGGCATCTGCGTTCCGACGAGATTGAACGCTTGGTGAAAAACAGCAACTCCGCCACCAATTGGGATGACATTTGGGTCACCAACGAGTTTGATACTAACATGGTGCGCAACAACCACTTCTTCGGCATGGTGCGCATTGGAAGAGTGAACAACAAAGTGCTGCAATACCACGACTTGCGCGTGCCCATTGGTATCACCGACAGCAGCATCATTTCGTGCGACATTGGTGACGACGTGGCCATCCACGATGTGCATTACATGGCCAACTACATCATCGGCGACAGAAGCATCCTTTTCAACATCCACGAACTGTCCACCACCGACCACTCCAAATTCGGCAACGGCACCATCAAAGAGGGCGAGCCGGAAGACGTGCGCGTGTGGTTAGAGGTGATGAACGAAATCGGGACGCGCAAAATCATGCCTTTCGACGGCATGACTACTGCCGACGCTTACCTTTGGGCAAAATACATCGACGACACCAAGTTACAGAAACGCCTTGCCGAAATCACTCAGGCCAGCGTCGACTTCCACCGTGGCTACTACGGCACCATCGGCGAGTCGTGCGTCATCAAAAACTGCTGGATTCTGAAGGATGCCAAAGTCGGACCGTACTGTTATATTAAAGGTGCAAGCAAACTGAAAAACGTCACCATTAACTCATCGGAAAAAGAGCCTTCGCAAATCGGCGAGGGCGTGATTTTGGTGAACGGCGTAACGGGCTACGGCTGCCGCATTTTCTATTCTGTTGTAGCCACGCGCTTCGTGCTAGGCGACAACTGCAACCTGAAATACGGTGCCCGTCTGATTCATTCCGTGATGGGCGACAACTCCACCATATCATGCTGCGAGGTGTTGAACAACCTTATTTTCCCCTCACACGAGCAGCATCACAACAACTCGTTCCTGATTTCCGCCTGCGTGATGGGTCAAAGCAACATGGCTGCTGGTGCGACCATAGGTTCTAACCACAACAGTCGCGCCACAGATGGTGAAATAGTGGCCTCGCGCGGTTTCTGGCCTGGACTTTGCTCCAGCGTGAAGCACTCCTCCAAGTTTGCTTCGTTCACATTGCTCTCCAAGGCCGATTATCCGAGCGAACTCAACATAATGCTGCCGTTCTGTTTGGTGAACAACAACACGGCCAAGAACGAGTTGGAAATCATGCCGGCTTATTGGTGGATGTACAACATGTACGCCATCGCCCGCAACACCTCGAAATACCAGAGTCGTGACAAGCGTTTGCGCAAAGTTCAAAACATTGAGTTTGAAACCCTTGCGCCTGATACGGTTGAGGAAATCATCGAAGGCCGCAAGTTGCTTGAGGTTTGGGTGGCCAAGGCCTATCTCCGCAAAAAAGGCGAAAATCCCGAGAAATATGAGTATTACGACCTTCGCGACTGTGGTAAGAACCTCCTTGACAATGAATCCGAAACGGTGAAAAAGTTGGAGGTTTTTGGTGAACACATGGAGAAAGGAAAGCGTAAAGTGCGTATTCTCAAGCCATTGGAGGCCTATCACGCCTACGGCGACATGATTACCTATTATGCCGTCAATACCTTGATGCGCTATTTGGAAGCCCATCCCGAATTGGATATGGAAGCCATCGTGAACTCCATGAGAG
>Ga0326514_10000251_pt1 | contig 35844 bp, 27 predicted proteins | sample 3_2548_0518_D_FD_203653 | JGI IMG/M metagenome (GOLD analysis project Ga0326514, IMG submission 203653) | Bovine rumen microbial communities from UC Davis, California, United States - 3_2548_0518 | ecosystem: Host-associated > Mammals > Digestive system > Stomach > Rumen | place: USA... | reverse complement strand
CACTCAGCGGCGATGGAGAACTACAGTAGATTTTATGCCATCTTTAACCTGCTGCCTTATAAGGGCGACCGTGAGGAGTTCAAGAAGAGCGTGGTGCTGCAGTACACGTGGAACCGCACGGAACACCTTCACGAAATGACTGAGCGGGAATATAACGACTGCTGTGCAGGGTTAGAGAAGATGCTACCAGCTGCGACATTGCCGCAGCATACAGGACGTGAGGGATGGATGAACAGCAAGCTTTACTATGAACGTAAGAAATGGCGGAGTGTCGCCTTGCATCAGTTACAGCTGTACGGTATTGAAACGACAGACTGGAACAAAGTTAATGAGTTCTGCAAGCAGCCGAGGATTGCGGGCAAGGAGTTCCGGGATCTGGACTGCGAGGAACTGGAGGTACTGACAAAGAAAATGCGGGTTATTATCCGCAAGCGAGATAAAGAACAGTAAAATAACCCCTTAAATTTTTTAAACAATGGCAAAAAGACAAAAAAAGACCGTAATTAGCGGCGTGACCCGTGAGGCCGCCGACGTAGCATTTGCCACCTTTGCAAAGGCCGATGCAAGTATTAACAAGATCCAGGCAGAGATTGAGCTTCAATGTGCGAAGATCCGCGAGAAGCGCCAGGCAGACCTGACCCGCCTGACTGCTGAGCGGGATGCAGCCTTTGAGACCCTCCAGAGTTTCGCCACCGAGAACCAGGCAGAACTCTTTGCCAAGAAAAAGAGTCTGGAGATGGCTCACGGTGTGATAGGTTTCCGCACCGGCACCCCGAAGCTGAAGACCCTGAAGGGCTTCACATGGGCGAGTGCGCTGGAGCTGGTGAAGACCTTCCTGCCCTCGTCGTATATCCGTAAGACGGAGGAGGTTGCCAAAGACAAGCTGCTGGCTGACCGTGACCTGGAAGAGGTAGACGTAACGGTGGATGGTATGGTTCTCCAGAAGATGACTATGACGGCTGCTATGGCAAAATGTGGCATTCAGGTCACTCAGGAGGAGGCTTTCTTCGTTGAGCCGAAGACAGAAGAAATTGCGTAAAAAACCCTGCGGAAAAGAGCAGGGAACGGTGGAAACGGTTAACACCATTAACGTAATGGGCTGCAAGATACTGATTTTGCAGCCTTTTTCTTTGTATATTGGAGTGGATTTCGTAACTTTGCGGCAATTAGTTGCTGTAACACAGCATCATACTGAACACTAAAGGATGGGCAAGGGCAGAGACAGCGAACTGGTAAGATTACGAGACGAGGCGTTGTGCCGTCGGTATTATGAATTGACGGAGCGGCAGCGTCTTCGTTTCGACGATGCTCTGAAAGTTCTTTCCCGGCATGAGTTTTTTATCAGCGAGGAAAGAATTATGGCCATTGTCAGGCGCAAGGTCGGTGAGTTGGAGGGATTTGCGTTGAAGCCAGTGCCAAAGGTCAGGATGCCGAGGCTGACGGCGAAACAGCTGGAGCTGTTCAACTCCGACGGAGAACCGTCAGACACAGTGGCCGCTACTGATCGAGGACGGTGAACCGGTAGAGAGATTCATAGACTTTAATGTTTCCCGGCAGGGTGTAGTCACGGGATTTTACGCGAGTGAGGGGCCATACGTTCCTGCACTCAGTAAAAGTTGTGCCCTGTAAAGCGCGGTGAAGGTCACTGGCGAGTTGTTGTCGCTCTGCAATGGACGCTTCCTGTGTAGAACCTACATGTACGTCATCATAACAGTCGATGGCGAGCCTGACGGATATGGTGGCAGTGCCTCGTTGCGGGCCACCGCCTCCCTCTCTCAGGTCTTCCCAGTCGATGTCGGTATTTCCGATGAGGACGCAGGGAAAGGTGACCGGGTACTGGTCTTCTTGGGTTTCCAGTTGGCCGCAGTCCTCGGCCACGAATGAGAGGTTTGGGAACTGGTTTGCGATGTGCTGCAGGAGTAGAAGGATTAACTGTTGCATGGTGTTATGAATTTAGAATGTTACTGATTTCGTCTTCGACTGTCTGGCTCACCTTTTGGCTGAGCTCCTGCGACGGGCCAAGGAATTGGCGCTGGGGAATCCTTGCCGTGACGGTGAGTTTGTCTTTCTTCGTGAGAGCAAGGGCTTTCCATAACCCAGCAGGGGAACCGATGGGCGCGTCTTTTCCACCGGCAGCAAAGAACTGCCTCCAGGCGAATTTCCGCATCTTTGGAGTGACGCGAGGGTGAGTGGTGATGGTGGCTCCCTGATTGTGGACGGCAGCGTATGGAACGCTGGTACCGACAACCACCTTAGCATCACCTGGCACATAACGGATAGAACCGTAGAGATTCTTACGCGCCGACATAAGCGGGCCGTATTGTGAGCTGGCAGCCTTGCCGCCAGACTGTTGCCGCCGTGTGGCGGGCCAGGGATGTAGGCCGCCATCGACATAGCCGCCCAAACGGAAATTCTCTTTGAAATGGTCGGTGGCCATGCGTCCAATCTTGACGGGCAGACGGCGGTGTATAGCATCGCGTATCTCGCGCTGCTTCGCCTTGACGAGGGCGATAAATTGCAGTTCGGTCATAGGCGGTATTTGTTTTTAGAGCGGAGTTGCTTTGCCATGATCTTCACCGGCGGCTCGAGTGAGGCCTGGAGTTCATTCAACTTGCGCAGACCGCCCTCGACGGCATCGGGGCCGTCAGCCGGATATTTGAGGTTGAGGGTGAACAGTTTGAACTGGTCTTCGAGTTCCTTCATGTGCGGGTTGTCGCGTTCGTCCTGATTAAGGATGAGGTTGCCTTCCCTGTTGACGGGTTCCAGGTTCGCTTCGATACGGGTGGCCTTGTCTGTTTTCTTTTCTTCGTCACCCCGGATATAGAGGTCGATGCCCTTTTCCTTCCTGACTTTCTGCACCAAGGGCTTAAAGACCTGCAGAAAGAACGGATCCTGGAGTTTGTTGTTCTCCATGTAGCAATAGACGTTGGACTTCCCTCCGACGAACTGTAGCAGCTGCACATACCAGTCGATGAACTCAGCGTTCAGGGCGTGTGCGAGACGTGCCTTGATGACGTAGAGTTTGTCGGCGAGCTTTCCAAGGAGCATAACGGCCTTGAAGGAGGTGCCCTTCTTTCCCTTCGATTCACCGGGAGCCGGGTCGCCGTAGATGACCAGGGCGCGGAACTTCGACAGCGGCGGCACCTTGCCGTAAACCACCTCCTTGAAAATCTCGCCCTCGCTGATGGGGTTGTTGAAATACTCATGCTGCTGTGAGAGCGTGGATATTTTGGAGAGCGTGCGGTCGATGTGCTCCTCCGTGTTCTTCTCCGGCCATGTGCTGCGTCCATTCTTGTCGCGTATGTTGACGATGTCCCAATTGTCGGCAATCTCTCCGGCACGGGTGATGCAGCAGTCCTTGGCGATGATGTTTCCGCAGAAGATGATGAGCGTGGGTTCCGACGTTGAGCGCGTGGGATATAGGGCTTGCTCCCACCATTCCCACCGTTTCTGGATGATGTCCGGGTTCTTGGTGTCCTCGTCTGTGTCGAAGTCATCCACGAGTAGCACGTCAGGACGTATGGCCTCGTTACGGGAGCCACGGGGCGACTGTCCTGCACCGATGGCCCGGAAGGCCACACCGCCCTTTGTTATGAACTCATCCTCCGTCCATGCGCCGATAGACTGCTGCTTGCCGTAGTAGGCAATGATGCGCCCGTTGGCCTCGAGGTTGGCCCGGTATGGGGCAAGCAAGCGTATGGCGTTGTCCTTACTGTTGGAGGTGAGCATCACGTTGCGCTTCCTTCCCGTGAGTGTGAGGAAAGAGACGATGAACATGGTAATGGTGGACTTCGCCAGCTCACGCGACCAGGAAAGTACCTCGTACCATTCATCGTGTGCCAGTATGCGTCGTATGGCCTTTTTCTGGAAGTCGGCAAACTCATATTTAGCATAGCCTGGGTAGAAGAACTTGATCCACTCGATGGGGTGCGCCTCCAGATAGATGCGGTGACGCTCACGCTCGGCGTGGCTCATACTTTGGTCAACCGGGGTGGAGCGCATCACGTCCTCTTTGTATTTCTCCCAATCAACGAGGGCATTTTTATCTATTTGCTTCATTTTTCTGCGATTTTCTTTGTTGTTTCAAAATAAATGCTTATCTTTGCGGCATAAAATCCGTGGAGTTGTAAGTCGTATCAGGTACAGAACTGATTCACCGCTTTCTCCACGGGTTTTGTATTTTCTCTGGTTTGAAATGGTCTGCGTCCTGAATAGCGTGGAAAAGCATTTCCCCGTTTTCCCTTTCTTTTACCACAACAAATGAGTTTTCATTCGCTATTGTGATGCGGTAGTAGTGCCAGTTTTTTGCATCCCCATGCCCTCTTACAGAGTCGTCCTTTATATCAGGAGACCAGCCAAGGTATTCGGCCTTACCCATTTCCTCTTCCAAATCATAGCAGATTGTATTTCTGAGGTAAGTGAATTTATGCGGTTTTCCTGTAATACACTTTACTGCCTGATATGTAAGTCCGATTTCATATTCAGGCCCATCAGAGGTGTGGACTGTTAATGTCTTCCCCATAAAGTGCTCTCTTACAGCGTCTCGACTATTCCTAATTATTTCTATTTCAGTCTTGTCTATACAGGCATTGATGTAGGGGCAGTTGAAGCAGTCCTTTGCACGGGCTGTGATGACAGTTGAAAGGCGGGCTTTCAGCGTGGGGTTATAGAATGCGCAATGCTTACAGTCAGAGGGGAAATAGGGATGGTCATCAGAAAAGACGGCCTGGCTCTTTCCGGGGTTATCCTTTAGACCGGGCTGGGGGTTATTCCCAGCGGGGAAACCGCTGGGCACACTCGTTGCCGGTTCGTCGGTAGAGGTGAGGTCACACTTGCAATTCCAGCGGTCGCCGGGCCGGTGCTCATTCCAGAACGGATGGTCGACGGGTAGGATGGTATTCCAGAACGGACGGTGGTCTGCACCCGGATTGGGTGACGTTGACGGCAGCCATTTGAGGTTTGGCAGTATGTCCTTTTCTGCCTGGAACTGCTGCCAGTTAGCCGCCTGACGTGCGCGTAGTACGGCTGTGTTGTATTCCGTCTCGAGCCAGTTGTGGCACTGGTGGTCGGTGATGGGCAGCACCTCCTCCTTCCATTGTTTAAACGGCTTTAGATTGCCGTTAGAATCAAGGAGCCGTGCCGCCATGTCATTCTGTGCGCGGTGTACCTTGAAGGCCGAGAAAACGTCGGTGGAGTGGCGCAGGGCGTGCGTGAGCGGGTCATCGCCGAGTGATGGTGCTGCGGTACTGACAGCCTCTCCCAACGTGTGGGCTATGGCGTTAAACAGATTCGGCTCGATGTCGGTATGCGGATTGAAGTCGCGGTGGTAGATGTTACGCAAGGCGGCGGCAATAATGTCATCGTCTATGGTAACGCCGGATGCCTCAGCCATTGGAGCCGTAACGAAGCCACGGCCTACGGCAGAACCGTAATAGAGTTCGTTGACTACCACTCTAAAGCTGCCCCCCGGTTGCGAGGGGCACGGGCGAAAAAACCTCCGAGGAAACCTTTGATGGTACGGTTCTTGCCCGACGGAGAACCGCCGGACACGGTAGCGGGCTGGTCGCCGGGTTTCTTTTGCGGCTTGGGGTTATCCGGGTCTTCACCCTGATCCTCCTCGCCCTCATGGAACTGCATGCCAGGTGACGAAAGCATCTGCTGGAGGAGGTGGTCTGTCTCGATGTCTTTCTTCATCTGGTCGTAGTTCTGCGGCTTTTCGATGCCGAATGTCTCGTAGAGATAGTCGTCGCTGATGGGTAGCCTGAAGTTTGTCTGCAACTGCACCAAGATATTCGACTTTGCTGTGAGGTCGATATACTTCGGTTCCGGGAAGGTGAACTCCCCGCCCTTGGTGTTGATGCCCATTGCGGCGAAGATGTCTGCCATGTCGTAGTTGAGCACGTTGAGGACAAACTTCTGGTCGGCTTTCAGAATCTGGTCTTCCTCTTTCTTGTGTACTTTACCCAGAGCCTCGCTGCCGGTAGACTGTGCCTCTGTGGTGAGCGTGTTACCCAGGAACAGCTTAGACAGCTCCTTGTTGCACCGCTCGCATAAGTTGTCGTAAAGGTCGCTGGAGCCTGTTTTGTTGCCCGATTCGATAAGCTGGAGTTCCACGTCTCGAGCATGGATGTACTTTTTCAGTGCTCCGGCCTGCTGTGCGTCCTGAATGACGCGGCGGCGTGCCTCTTCGTCGCCTGTGTCGTAGGTATAGTCCTCAATGGGCATTCCGAAGATCTCAGCGAACTGTGCCCAGTCTGCCACGTCATTACGTTTGTATATGACCCACGGCGCAGCTTTCAGAAGCAGTCCGAGGTCTCGCTGCTTACCCACGAAAAGCATGTTGGGGTACTCTTCCCATGACGGGCCGCTGATCTCTCCCTGCCGACGCATGAGCGTGCGGCGCACAGGATCCACATGTTTGCGCGGTATGAGATCATAGGTTATCCATCCGTGTTCGTCGCGGTAGAACTGGAAAAGCGAAAAGCCGTAGAACTTCGACTCCACGATGTCGCCGATGAGACTATCAAACCACGGTGAACGCAGCTGTTCGTTCACCGCCTCGTCGGGCTGCCCGTCGCGCAGGAATGAGATTTGGGATGCATTTACGGCATCGCGTCGGCGTGCCATGACCGATGAGAGGTGCGTGTCGATGGTTATGTCCTCGTAGAGGTCGAGGAGGCGCGTGCGTCGGTAGTAGTCGATGTTGTCGGCTGCTCGTACAGCATCAATGAACGTGCTGATGTCAATTCCGAACCTTTTGGGTGGCGACAGCAAAATGGTTGACGGTGCTTTCTGTCCTGGTAGTGGACGGAGGCCGCCTGTGGTGATGCGCTTACCCGCTGCTGACGTGTTGGGTACAATGGCTTTATTCTTTTTTCTTCTCATATTTTAATAATGATTATGTCGTTTGGGGTTAGAGACGATGCGGAATGACTGTGCTGCTATCTGTTTTTCTTCAGCAGCCAACGGTGCGCCGTCGATGGAGATCGTACCGGCAGCTACAGCCTTCAGCCACTCGATGGCTCGCTCATAGCGGTCTTTTCTGAGCTGCGAAAGTTTCATGGGATTGTGGATCGAGAAGATGTGATAGATGGCGATGTCGAGCGCCATCATCAGCACCAGCTGATGGCGAGGGTCTTTACCAGGCGCTGACGCGTCGGGTGCTGTGGTAAAAAGTTTGTCACAGTCATAACGCCCGGAGAGGTAACACCGCATTTCGGCGATGGCCCGGTCTTCGCAAATCTCCACGAGGGAAGCGTCCTCCCGTGTCAGCGCATCCAGTATATCGCGGTGGATGGAGGCATCGTAGTCTTCGATATTGATGAAGTTGCTCATATTACAATAGTGTTTTGATGAAGGCATCTGCCAGTCGCGTCACGTCCTTTGCCTTTTCGAGGTCAACGGGGCGCAGGAACTCGATGAACTTGGTTAGTACTGAGATAACGTCGGCAATGCCCACCTCCGTTTCCATCTGTTTGATGGACTTGGAGAGTTTGCCGATAATGTCGGCCTCGGTGGTATTGGCGAAACGTTCCCCTTCCGGGCGTTCCTCGATAGCCTTGTTGATGGCTGCCACCTGACGGTAGAGGGAGCGAACCTGTTCTTCACGTGTGAGGGTGAGTGCCGTGCGCTGCTCTTCCCATTTGCCAGTACGGATCCAGTTGCTGACGCTGACGCGGGATACGCCCACGCGGTCGGCTATTTCCTGCTGCGTAAGGCTCTCGCGCAGATAGAGCGTCTTGGCCCAATCTTTCTTTTGCTGGTTAGTCAATTCTGCCATATTGTTTCTGTTTTTAGTTGTGGCGGTGCCACAACATACGGAACTGTTTCCGGGTGCAAAGTTGGCAATAAAATGGGAGTTAGGCAAATCGGCTCCGCATGATAACGTTTTATAGTGGCATGATAACAGTATAAAACATTATGATAAAATTCGGATTTGCAAGTGTGGCTGGAAAGCATTTACTTTGCACAAAAATTCAATAAACAGGCGTGGCAATGTCACACCATACAGAACAAAAAAGATGAATAAGTTTTTCAATATCATCCCTGGGAACGGAAGTTGCTGCCTGCTGCTTTACGGTGAGATTGGCGGCGATGTGAAGAGCGGTGACGTTATGCGTGAGCTGATAGAAGCCGAACACACCTACGGGCGCATAGACGTAAGGATCAACAGTGTGGGCGGTGAGGTCTATACCGGCATTGCCATCTTCAATGCCCTTCGCCAGAGCAAGGCCGACATACATATTTATATAGACGGTATCGCCGCCAGCATGGCCTCTGCCATTGCCCTTTGCGGCAAGCCAGTGGAGATGAGCCGTTATGCGAGGCTGATGATTCACACTGTACGTGGCGGCTGCTGGGGAACGAAAAAGGACATGGCCGACTGCATCCAGCAGTTGGATGCGTTGGAGGGAACGCTTTGCTCCATGTATGCCGAGAAGCTCGGCAAGAGTGTGGATGAGATACGTAATGAATACTTTGATGGAGAGGATCACTGGCTGAGTGCCCAGGAGGCATTGGCGCAGGGATTCATAGACGGCATTTACGATGTTAATGCGGTGCCTGGCGAATCTGCGTCAGGCACCACGGCCATGCTGAGTGAGAAATCGACGGTAGAGGAGATTTACGCAACATTTAATAACCGGCTTCAGATGGAGCCACAAAATTCAAACAAAATGGCATTTTTAGACGAACTGAAAAAGAACCCGAAGTTCAAGGACTGTGCTTCGGAGGAGGAGGCTCTGCGCATCGTGGCGCAGCTCTCTCAGACGGCGGGCGGTGCCGAGGCACTGGCCGCAGAGAACGCAACGCTGAAGAAGGAAAACCAGACGTTCAAGGACAAGGAGGCAGCCGCCTTCGTTGCCGAGAAGCAGAAAATGCTTGATGACGCTGAGAAGTGCGGCAAGATCAATGCCGTGACCCGTCCTGCCTTCGAGACCCTCTTGGAAAGCGACTTCGAAAAAGGCAAGAAAGCCCTCGAGGAGCTGACTCCGACTAAACGTGTGATGACCGACCTGCACGAGGCCCCCACTCAGGAGAGCGCGTGGGACAAGCGCAAGTCACAGATCCAGAGCCGCTATGAACAGAACCGCTACGCCTGAGTATGACCACGGCGGTAAGCGTGGCGGCTCTTACTACGGTGACATTGCACCGACGCATTTTGGCTGCGGCACCAGCGCAGCACAGCGAACGAACAACCGATAACGGACTTATTCAAAATGGAAACAACTAATTGGTAACAACGAATCATTAGCGATTAAAGAATTATGGCAATCGTAATTAAAAACACCAACTACAATGGCGAGGTACTTGAAAGACTTTTTACCCTCGCCGTGCTGGGGTGCCAGATTGTGGACAAGGGTCTGATCTGCGTCATCCCCAATGTGACCAAGAAGCTGAGCATCCCCCGTCTGAAGACCGGCAAGATGCTTCAGAAGAACAAGGAGATGCCCGATGACCGTGACTCAAAGGGTGGCTGGGACTATTCGGAACACGTGCTGGAGCCTGAGGAGTTCATGGCATTCACCACGTTCAACCCCAACACGCTGTACAACATCTGGCGTCCGTACCAGCCGACGGGCAACCTCGTGTTCACCGAGCTACCCCCTCAGGTGCAGAACGCGCTGCTCGACGCGCTGTCGAAGCAGGTGCAGTTCGAACTTGGCTGGCACTACATCAACGGCGTTTTCGGCGAAGATGACGACCACCTGTTCAATGGCATCCTGTACCGTATGGAGCAGGACGGCGACGTGAAGCGCATCTCCACTGCCGCCACTACCATGATTGGCAAGCTCTATGCCATCAAGGCCGCCGTTCCAGAGACCATCAAGGAGCACCCCAACCTTCGCTACATCATGAGCCTGGAGGACTGGGAACAGTATGATCAGGAGCTGACTGAGCGTGAGCACAAGAACAGCGACGAGACCACCCTGAACCGCAAGATGTTCAAGGGCGTGAAGATTGAGACGCTGGCAGGCTGGCCCTCTGGCCTCATCATCGCCACCCTGTGTGCTCCTGACGAGACCGGCAACCTCTTCGCCGGTGTGAACCTGCCCTCTGACGAGGACGTGATCCAGATTGACAAGCTGACCAATGCCGGTGAGCGCTACTTCTTCAAGATGAAGCTGGAGATTGACACCAATATCGCCTTTGGCGAGGAGGTGATTGTGCTCGACACCCGTGCTACGAAGCAGTTCCCCGTCGTGTCGAAGACGCTGACTCTGAGCGATGACAGCGTGGAGTTCACCGCCGACGGCGGCACTGAGGAGGTGACCATTACGGCCACCGGCGACTACCACCTCGTGGGCAAGACCCCGAAGGGCTTCTCTGTGAAGGACATGGGCGGCAAGCTGAAGGTGACCGCTAAGCCCAACCGTGGCACCAGTGACGTGGAGGGCACCGTGACGCTGGCTCTCGACAGCGACCCGAGCGTGACCGCCGAACTGTCTCTGACCACGGCTATGGCCGAGAACATTGTGAACCCTGAAACCGACCCTGAGGGCTGATTATGGCAGAGCTGAAGCGACTTGTCATCCACTGCACGGACACGCGACAGGGGCGTGAGGTGAGCGGGGCCGAAATCCGGCTCTGGCACACCTCGCCCAAGTCGAAGGGCGGTCGTGGCTGGAAACAGGTGGGCTATTCAGACCTGATACACCTGAACGGCGGTGTGGAGAACCTGGTTCCCTACAACGAAGACCAGAATGTTGACCCGTGGGAAGTGACCAACGGTGCAGCGGGCTACAACTCCACCAGCCGCCACGTGGTGTATGTCGGCGGGCGTAACATGGCCAACGAAAACTGTGACACGCGGACTGCCGAGCAGCGCAAGGCACTGGAGAAGTACGTGCGCAGTTTCCACCGCCAGCACCCCCAGGCTGAGATTGTGGGCCACCGTGACCTTCCCGGCGTGGCGAAAGCCTGTCCCTGCTTCGACGTGAAGCGGTGGCTGAGAGAGATTGGAATCAAGTAGTATTAACCAGGCAGCAAACGGACAATGTTAGATACCATCCTTCAATACCTACAGTGGGCCTTTCCCTACGGCCTTGGCGCGGCCATTGGCTGGCTGGTGAATAGCAAGCTGCGTGGTGCACGTGTAGCGAAAGAAGTACACGACACCTACAAGGCGATGTACGATGACGTTAGCCGTGAGCTGCAAGAAATGCGCAGAGAGAATGAGAAACTTTACAAGGCTTTTACGAGGCTGGAGCGTGCTGTGTCACGTGCTACTGCTTGCCGTTATTGGCCTGACTGCCCTATCCGCAGTGAGTTGCCGGAGTCAAAGGTCGGTGGAGTCGTTGCAGGAAAGCAGCGCCGTCAGAATCGAGACGGGCCGCATCGAATACGAGACTCTGGAGACGGCGGTGCTGGCCGTTCCAGGCGACAGCGTAAGCCTGACAATTCCAATGGAGAAGATACAGAATCTGCCAGAGGGAGCGACGTTCACGAAGAAACAGGGCCGGACGCGTGTCAGTCTGAAACTTAGGAACGGAGCCGTGGTGGCGGAAGCCGAGACGGACAGTACGGCACAGGTAGCGAGTCGCTACGAGCGTAAGGCGCGCGACAATCTCAAACAGTGTGAAGAACGTCATGAGCGACAGAGTGAGGAGAGGCGATATACGGGTAGCAGCTGGAACTGGTGGTTCTGGTTATCGTTAGCCCCTTTGCTGATACTATTGGTAATAATAGTGAGTGAGATTAGGAAAGTATTTAAATAACCTTTAAACAGAATTAGAACTATGGGAGTTTTACAGAAATTAGTAGGCTGGGGTGCTAACACCCTGACAGATCCTGACCTTGGTATGGATTTCAACGATATCGTGATGGACTCGACCGACGTGAGCTACGAAGAGGGTGCCGAGGAAGAGGCCCCTTGTGAGGGCAACCGGGCTGAGGCCCGCAAGAAAGACCCTGACACGTATGTCATGAAGGCCCGTCGTCGTATCGATGACGAGACGGAGGTGGAGGGCATTATCGGCTACAAGGAAACTGTGTCGTATGTAAAATGTGTGCCTGACAACGGAGGCCTTGGTATCAAGTTGCTCAACGTGTCTCGCCATATAGGTGTCAGGCAGGATACCAAGGACGGCCTCGTTGCCGAGTACACCTACAAGACAAAGCGTCAGACTGACGACGACGGCAATCTGGCGGACGTGAAGTTCTGCCGCAACGACCGCAACGTAACGTATACAGCCGTTGACAGCACCGCTGAGGGTTACTCCAACAAGAACCCGAAGAATGAGGGCTGGTACATCAAGAACGGTGCGGACTATATCCGTTCGTGGGATGCCGCTCCTCAGAATGGCATGACGTACTACGTGCGCGCAGTCACGGTGGTCTGATCCCGGGAGTCAGTGTAAGTGGGCGTGGCAATGCCACACCATACAGAACATAGGGACTTGGAGGCGGTTCGACTCCGTCTCCGGGAACAACAAAAGAAGATGAATGATGAGTGGCGAGAAAAGAGAAGAGAACTATTTAGAGCAGGATGCTGCCGATATCGTGACCGGTCGTGGCCACGAATTCCACGTTGGCGAGGAGTATTACAGGATCTGGCCAGTCACGCTCGGCAAGACGCTACTGCTTCGGCCATATTTAGAAGCGCTTGGCATAAGAAAACTGGCCAAATCGGAGCTTCTCTACGATACAGTATTGGAGCTTGTAAAAAAAGAAAGAGGTGTGTGCGCCGTCATTCTCGCCATTCATACGATAGATAACAGCCGCCGGTCGATGACTGACGGCAACCTGTTACGGCGGCGCACTGCCTTTTTCGAGTCTACCCTTGACGATGTGAACTTGGCCACTTTGCTGGTGATGGCACTGAGGGATGACAGGACGGATGCCGTTGCCAGGTATTTTGGCATAGATACGGAGCGCGAGCGTCTCCAGCAAGCACTGAAGGTGAAAAAAATACGCAACAGTCTGAGTTTTGGCGGCAAGAGCATATTCGGCGGTTTCATCGCTTCGCTGAAGAAGCTGGGTTTCACGGTCGATGAGATAGTCTGGGAGTGCAGCTTCAGTTTTCTTCAGCTGGTTCTGATGGACGAGCAGGTGTCGCTATATCTGAGTGATGAGGAGCTGTCGCAGCTGGGCGGCAACGTCGGAGGCATAGTAGACAGCAGTGCAGCCGACAGCGACCAGCAACTTAAAGCTTTTGCCGCAAACCATGGAATAAAGATAGAGGAGTAAGGAGATGAGTCAGAGAGTAGAAATAGAGCTTGGAATAAAAGACCGTTTCTCGGAGGGCTTTTCTGAGGTACGGGGCCGTCTGGAGGCAACGGAACGTGCGTCCGACAGCCTCAATAAAACCCTGGACAAACTATCTGCATCGGCCAGGATTGCCGATGATAAGTTCCGGGAATCGTCGGCATCGGCAGAAAAGCTCAAGAACGAACTTAAAGGTCTCGCCGAGTCCGGCGCAAGTTTTGATGTGCTCATCGCTAAGGCGAAGGAGCTGGCTGCCGCCCAGAAAAAAGCTGCCAACGATGGCGCAGAGGCATTGTTGGCCAACCAGCAGTATTGGACTGCCCTTAACCTCGCAGGCGAAGATGTTAGCGAAGTCCAGGCAAAGCACATGGAACTTGCCTCGTCGTACATCGTAATGGCTGATAAAGCCAAGGAGACGCAAACCGTTGTTGATAACTACTCAAAAAAGCTCAATGAAGAAAAGGAGCGCCTACAGGAAGTAAAAAGTAAGTCGGACGAGGCAAGAGATAGTACCGACAAGATAAAGGGCTCCACCGACGAGGCCGCCAAAAGCACAAAGAACTATGCCGACAAACTTGATGAGGTAAGTAAAGGGGCGAAGGGGCTCCCCGGCCCTATTGGCGATGCTGTCTCTGGTATACACGGAATGACGAAGGCCACCCTGCGCTTTATTGCTACTCCACTTGGTGCTACGCTGGCCCTGATCAGCGCTGCACTTGCCGCCGTGACTTCGTGGTTCAAGCGCACAGAGGAAGGGCAGAACGCCATGGCTGTAGGCAGTGCCTACTTCACGCAGGTTCTTGGCAGCCTGCTCGACGTGGTCGATAATGTTGGCGAATGGCTTTATAAAGCGTTCACCAAGCCAAAGTCGGCGATGGTCGACCTTGTGGAGTTCCTGAAGGGGCAGGTCATCAACCGCATCAAGGCTGTAGGAGAAATGGCACAGGGCATCTGGAAGATGCTGAACGGAGATTTCTCGGAGGGTTTCAACCAACTGTCTAACGGCTGGCTTCAGGGCGTGACAGGTATCCAAAATGCGGGCAGCAAGGCAGTCTCGTGGATAGCAGATACCAATAAGAAAGCCAACGAGCGGATGGAGATTACCAGGCGTCAGAACAAGTTGGATGAAGACGAGCGTAAGAACCTTGTTGAGCGTGCGAAATTAGAGAAAGAAATCAATGAGCTGCGCCAGAAGGCTTACGACAAGAGCGTGCCTGAGAAAGAGCGCGAGAAGGCAATCAAGGCTGCCCAGGATAAAACGAAGCAGATGTACGATGAGGAGCTGCGCCTGGCCAATGAGCGTTATGAAATCATCAGGGACACCAACAAGCTCACCCACTCGAATAAGGAAGACAAAAAGAAAGAAGCAGAGGCCGAAGCCGAGTTGTATCGTATAGAGTCGCAACGTGCTAATGCTATAAAAGGACTGATGCGCGAACAGAACCGCGTTGACAGTGCATCGGCAAAAGCCGGGAAAGCCGAAGATAAGGCCGCGAAAGAGGCTGCTACCCTTCGTCAGAAGCAGTTTGACGTGGAAATGGCAGACTTGGAGCGTCAGTCTAAGGAGCGGGAGGAAGCCTATAATGCGAGCCGTGAAGCCTACATTGCCAGTATCAAGAATGCTGGTGAGCGTGAACGTGCTGCCGAGGATGAGCAACACCGCCTGAACATTGCCGCAATCAATAAGGAGGCTGAGGAAATGAAGAAGGCCAACCTCGAAGCGGCAAAGAAAGCGTGGGAGGCCTCCAATACCGACAAGACGAAGAAGTGGGCAGACACCCCCACGGCAAAAGCTGGCTGGAATGCACAGAGCCTCACGGAAGACCAGGAAAAGAAGATTACTGCCGAATTGAAGAAAGAGTATGCCGAGCGTGACCGTCTGCTGAAAGAGCGTCAGCAGAAAGAGGTTCAGTCCATGCGTGACTACATGAAGGAGTTCGGTACGCTCCAGCAGAAACGCCTCGCTATCCAGCAGGAGTATGACGATAAGATAGCCGACGAGACCGACAAGACCCAGCGTGAGATACTGGAGGCCCAGAAGAAACAAGCCCTCGATGCCTTTGATATGGAGGTTCTGAAAGCTGAAATCGACTGGACTACCATGTTCGACGGCATAGGAAACGCCCTCGAAGAGGAAATGAAGGCCACGCTCGACAAGGTAGAGAAGTTCATTCAGAGCAAGAGTTTCCGTGAGTTGGACGCTAAGGAAAAGGCTGAGTACGTCAAGATGCGCAATGAGCTTGTCAAGAAGACGGGCGGCGGCGTAGGCACCTTCGATTTCTCCATCTACCACCAGATAGGTGAGGACATGAAGGCCTACCAGCAGGCCATCAGGGATGCTAAGATAGCCCAGGCTAATCATACAGCAGCCGTCAATGACTTCAAAGTAGCCGATGCAGAACTAAAGGAGGCTGAGAAGAATCTTGCCAAGGCGATGAATAACATTGCCTCTAACCCGCAGGCTGCAGAAGATGCGAACAGGGTATATCTCGATGCCAAAGGCAAACTACAGATGGCCGATACGGTAGCCAAGATTACAGGTAAGAAGCAAGATGAAGCGGAAGGCAATGTAGTCGTTGCTCAAGGCGACCTTATCAACAGCACTACACAGGCGCAGCAGGCTTTAGACAATTTTGGTGATGCTATAAGCCAGATGACCAGTGGCTCTCTGAGAGGTTTTGCCGACGGCCTTGTGAACCTGATAGCCGCCATTGGTGGAAAGAATGGCAATGGTCTTTCAGGATTAAGTAAGACAGGCGGAATCATAGCTGCCATCCTTTCGATAATAGATGCCATAGGCAGCAACAAGGAAGGGTTAAGTGGAGTCGTAGCCGAAATCATTGATAAAATCGTCAACGTCATCACTTCGCTTATTGACAAGATAACTAACGGTGATTTCTTCCGCGACATCAACACCGCTGTAGGCGAGGGCATACAAAAGATATTGGAGCATTTGTTCAATAGTATATCAGACATCATTTCCAATCACGTAGAAGCATGGAGGGATGCTTTCAATGGTAATTTCGGCTCTGGCTTCCAAGAGGGATTTGGTGTAGGTGGCTTCTTTGGTAAAATCTTTGGAGAAAGGGATGATGAAAAGACCTACGCTGAGATACAGGAAGAAATCTCTGACCGTATCGAGGAAGCGAATAAAGCCCTTGACCGTCTGACTGAACAGTTAGAGAAGAGCTACGGCGTTGATGCCATAAATAAGGCAGAGGAGGCACAGAAGCAGTTACAGAAGAATCAGTCCGACATGATTAAGGGATTGGACGCAGCCTTGTGGGATAACTACGGTGGCGGTGAGTCTGACTATGCTAAGTGGAACAGGTTCGGACGTGGTGAGGGTGTTATTGCCAATTTGATGCAGAAGTACGGATTGAAGAGTAGCGACATGAGTTGGAATGCCCTCTTCAATGAAAATTCTGCCGATGAAATAGCCCGCATGCTTGACGATATACGGAATACCGACTTCGACCTGTGGTCACGCTTCAAGAGCGCAGGCTATAACGAAGGTGCCGTCCGTGAATGGATGGAGCAGTTGGCCGATACTGTCAAGGAGTCTGACGATATACAGAAAGCTTTGGAAGAGAAGCTGACCACCACTACCAAGGATAATGTCATCGACGATTTCAAGGAATCCCTGTATGACCTTGCCGACGGTTCAGAGGATGCCACCGAGAAAATAGCCGAGAACTGGCAGAAGATGGTGAACCGCATGGTTGTAGACAACCTTGTGATGAAATCTATGCAGGCTGACCTCGAAAAGTGGTACGACGATTTGGTGGCCCTGCAAAAGAAGCGCACGAACGGGGAAATAGGAGACAAGGAATACAAGGAGCAACTGGAGACTCTGAAAGGCAACTATCAGGGCATAGTCAATGGCGCCTACGCCAGTATAGAGGTATTCAAGAAGGAGGGAATCATTAAGCCCATCGAAGATGCCGACAATGAGGTTAAAGAGTACTTCGAGGACTTGAAGGATAGCTGGAAGTCAGCGTTGGCCGACATGACCAAGACAGGCAAGGACTGGAAGAACGACCTGATAGACCAGGTGCTCGATGACCTTGTGGAGTCCTCAGTCATGCAGGCCCCGTTCGATGCGATGATAGACGGTGCGGAGAAGCACTTCGATACATTTGCCCTCTACCTCGAAGACTGGAATGAGCGTTATAAGGCCATCATGGAAGACGCAACGCTGACTGACGAAGAGCGCACGGCAGCGTTGAAGAAGCTGATTGACGAGCAGGCCACAGCCTATGATACGCAGTCGGCAAAGAGCAAGCAGTTGGCCGAGGGTATTGGCAAGGACATGACCGAGGCATTCAGCAATTCGCTCGACAATCTCGGCGACACCCTCATTGACGCATTGCTCGACACCAAGAAGGACGCTGCACAGGTAGGTAAGGAAATCGGTCAGACACTCGCCAAGGAGATGCTGGCCGAGATGCCGGCCTCAGAGAAGTACGCCAACTGGAAAGAGGACATCCGAAAGATGTGGCAGGCCATCCTCAAAGGTGAGGACACCGAGCATACCATTGATGATGTATTGGGCGAGATAACCAAGCTGAACGAAGCCATAGCCAACGACGAGGATATTGACAAGGTAGTGAAGAAGTACCAGGAATGGGGAAAGACGTTAGAGGATATCAGTACCTCGTTTGGTAACCTTCACGACAGCATCATGAATTCTATTCTCGACATGGAGAATGGTATTGAGGACTTCGCCAATGATATGAACCAGAAGCTGGTGAAAGACTTGATCGAGAAGCAGGTGTTCGGTAAGCCTATCGATATAACGTGGCAGAATGAAGCCTACCACCTTGACAACTACGAGAAGTATCGGGAGAACTGGACGCAGAGATACTACGACATCTATAACGACGTAACGCTGTCGGAAGAGGAGCGCGAAAAGCTGTTGCAGGCTCTTGTCGATGAAATGATAGCCCAGGAGAAGATTCTAAACGATGCTGCAGAGGACTTCGCCAAGCGTCACCAGAAAGCAAAGGTAGACACCACCTTCACCGACATGACCGACAGCTTCGTTTCTGCCTTGATGGACATGGATGGCAGCATTGAGGACTTCGCCAAGAACATGAAGGAAACCATCATTCGTCACCTGATTGAGGGCTTCATGGTATCTGATAAGATAAAGCCGATGCTCGATGACCTGCAGAAGACCTTCGACTATATGATGAGTCAGAAGGGCTGGACAGATCAGCAGCGTCAGGACTTCATGACCAAGGGTGGTCAGGATAATAAAGGAAATGCCTATCGCGGTATCGATGACTACACCGAGGAATGGAAGGCGTGGAAGTCGACGGTAGACGGCATGCTTTCCTACTACGGCTTGGTGAAGAAAGAAACCGACGAACTGTTGAGCAGCATCACCAGCAACCTGAATAGCATGCTCACCGACAGCGAGAAGACAGGCAAGGACTTCGCTTCAAGCTTGAAGGAGAGCGTTATCAATTCACTGATCGACGCCTACACCACCACCGAGGATTTCCAGGATAAGCTTGCCGAAGTTAAGAAGCAGATGAAGGAAGCTATCGAGAGCGGCAACCCCGCCAAGATAGAAGCTGCCGAGAGAGCCGCCGAGAACTTCTACAAGACCGCTGCCGCAGGCGTGAAAATGTATACCGATGCCCTCGACAAATCTGAACAGGAACAGGAAACCATCTTCGACAACATGCGCGACAGTTTCCGCAATTCCATCATGGACATGTCGAAGAAGGGCAAGGACTTCGCAAAAGACTTGTCGAAGACCTTCACCGAAGAGTTTGTCGACAAGTTCGTGATGGGCGAGGCCTTCGACAAGGTGATGCAGGATTTTGAGGATGATTACCTGAAAATCATGGGCAACAAGAGCCTGAGCAAGGAAGAGCGTGCCGAACAGGGCAAGCAGATCATCGCCGCCGCCCAGAAGTACTACGAGGCTCAGAAAGCCGAGGCCAAGACGTGGGGCGACCTCATGGGCATCAACTCGAAAGAAGACCAGAGTGCCTACATGAATACGGCCCAGAGCTTCACCTACGACCAGGCCGACCTCATCGGCGGTATGGTGACATCAATCCTGATGGGACAGACGGAAGGCAACAAGGTACGCCAGGAGATACTGGCCACCCTTCGCGCCATGGACGGTATCACGAACCCCAACAGCGAAGTGTTTGCCGAAATGTCGGAGAATATCAGCCGCAGCGCGAACTACCTCAGTCACATCGAGCAGGCCGTGAGCCGCATAGATACTGCCGTAGCTCGCAATGCCGCAGCCGTCACAGGAATACTCAGTAAACTATCATAATATGCCAAGAAGACAACTATTTCTGCGCACCAAGCGCACCATGACCGCCAACTCGGGCGACGGCAGGTATACCGTCGGCAGCGAGGGCTGGCCGCAGATAACGGGGACTGGCTGGGTAGACGCTTTCGAGCGCTACGGCGTGTTTCTGGAAGATAAGGCCGTTGCAGCCCTCATGTCGCCGCCACCGCACAAGACACCCGCTAACAACAGTGCCGCAGGTAGCCACGGCGTGGCCTACGGTGGTTCCACAATAGGTAAGAAGAACGAGAAGCAGTTCGATTTCAATATTGCCCTTGTGGCAGAAAGCTCCGCCTCCTACCTCACGCGTTACGCCAGTTTCTGCCATGAGGTGCTTGACTGCGGCTACCTCCAGCTCGTCACCTCATGGGAGCCTACGAAGGTATACCATTTGCTCTACCGCAGCTGCGAACCTATCACCCAGTTTCTCAGCGGCCTCGGTAAGTTCACGCTGGCTGTGACAGAGCCGCACCCTGATATTCACGATGACCGTCAGATAGGATTCAGTAATACAACAGTATAAGATATGACATACGCAGACTTACAACTCAACTACGGGTTTTCCGACTTCCTAACGGGTGAGACCATCATTGACTCCGCTGTGGCCGAGGACAACATCAACGGCGACGGTAAGCTCAGTTTCTCGTGGCGTCAGAACAGCGGCGGCTCCATACCAATGGGCACGACCATACAGGTAGCCCAGAAGAAATACATGATGATGCAGACCTACGTGCCTACGGCCAACGCCGACGGCAGTTTCAGCTATAGCCCCTCCTTTGGCGACTACTCGAAGCTGGCCGAGAAGACGGTGTTCTCGATGGCCATGCAGACGCAGGATGGCGAGTCCATCACCCTCTACACCTTCCCCTACACGGGCACCGCCTCGACGCTTATAACCGCGCTCAACGCCAGCCTGCAGGCACAGCTCGGCATGAGCGTCACCGTTGACAGCAGCGTCGATGTGGAAAAAATCATCAGCGTTAGCATCGATGGCGAGAGCGTGAAGAGCGTCTGCGACAAGGTGGCCTCTGCCCTTGGTACCAACGCCTACTATTCGGGGAACAGCATCGTGATAGGCACCTCGGCCTACAGTGCCGACACCTACTATAACCGCTTCATCGTACTTGGTGGTACCCGCAATATGGGCAAGAAGCTGCTGAAAAGCGACGGTCAAGTGAGCTACGCCCAGGTAACTCAGCGTCTCGGCCTCTATGCAAGCGGCGAGAGCGTTATTGACCGAAGCGGCTCGGAACCCCCGATGACCAAGATACTCATCTTCGATGACATATACCCGAAAATGGAAATGGTGATTACCTCTGTCGCCAGCCGTGAGTGCTACTGCCTTAATGAGTCGGGCGAGAGGATCAAGATTGGCGGCACCGACGAAAGCCCCATCTGGAAGACCTATACGAAGTGGTACATTACCCTTGGCGTGAGCGACGGCGAGGGAGGCACAACAGCGTGGACGGAAGTCGGCGACGTGATAGAAGGTCAGCCCCTCGGCATACAGTTCACCAGCGGCATCCTGAAAGGCCGTGAATTTGACCTTGCGTACTTCGATACGGACACCAACGAGCAGAGCGACGATGACGTCAGCATCAGCGGCTACGAAGCTGCTGCAGGCTCCTTCCGTATTATCATGGTGGCCGACGGTGCCACCCTGCTTCCCAACGTCTCTCTGTGTCCCGCCGTCGGTGATACGGTAACGCCCATCAACGTTGCCATGCAGCCCGAGTACTACGCCAAGGCACGTACCGAACTGGCTGAGCGTGCAGAGCCATTCATCGAGCTATACATGTCGAAGAAGCCAGCCGAAATGAACTACACGGACGACATGATGACCGCCGTACAGGACTTCCTGCTGCCTCACAGTCAGGAGAGCTACACTGCTGGTCAACCGTACCCAGGCGACAGCAGCTACATCGTGACGGGCGTTACCACCAACCTCATTGACGGCAGCTCTCAGGTGACTTTCGGAACCTTCAAGAAGAAAGGCCTACTGTCAAGCCTCGTCGATAAGGTGGAGGGTGCGCAGATCAGCGGCGGCAGTGCTACCGTTGGAGAGGGCGACCAAAGCCGTAAGACAGCACCGATGGGCATCGACCAGTTCAACGCCCTGCGAGAGGCCGGAGGCTCCCTTGGCATGAAGAGTATCAACACCCTTCTGCACGCTCATGACGAAGCCATCGAGACCTTCGGCACGGACATCAGCGCCATCGAGGCACAGGCCGACAAGTCGTTTGACATACACTTCTTTGCAGGGACGCCCACCCCGAGCCTTACCGTCAATACGACGTCTGGCCCAAGTTCCGAGTGGACTACCGATGACGTGAAGGAGCAGCACCTGTACGATATCTGCTACGATACCACCCGCGATGCAGGAAGCACGGGCGGCAGGGCTTACCGCTGGCTGCGTGTTGCCCTCAACGGTCAGGATGAGGTCGTCGTCGATTCCAACGGCAACCCCGTGGAGTATGACCCCGACGAGCACGTTGGCTCGAAATGGTGCTGGGTAGAGATTACCGACCTCGACACCCGTGCAACTCTCGAAAAGATAGCCGACGTGGCCAGCGACGGCATCCTTACCGCAGGAACCGAGAAGGTGCGCATACTGGCCGACTGGAAGCGTGCCCTCAATGAGTACACGAACTACTACACCAATCAGTATGGCGTTTCGACCTCCATTCTAACGGCGTTCAAAGAGAGTTTTGCCGCTTTGGCTAAGATGCTCAATGATGATGTTGCGTGGGTAGGAACGGGAGGCGCTTTGCCTGACCCCGTGACCGTCCCCAACTGGATAAACGCCACCAACATCAGCCACGACACCGTGCTCAGCGAGAAGAGCTACGAGGACGGCGAGGGTGTGACGCACACCGTGACCTCTGCCTACTACAACGCCCGCTGGGACACCTGGTATGCAGCGCTGGCTCAGCTTCTGGAGGCTGCTACGGGTGAGGTCAAGAACGTGGCCGACTCAAAGATGCGAATGTTCGTGCAGGTTGACATCCCGTCAGCTCCCTACAAGGTTGGCGACATGTGGCACAAGTTAGAGCAGGCCGGACATCCAGAGGGTGACAACTACCTCTGCATTCGTGACTGCTCGGGTATAGGTGACGACCAGCCGAGTATGAGCCACTGGATGATTCAGGATTCTAACAAGGATATGGTCTCAATGACGAACCTGCTCGGCGAGCTGGGCCTTGCCTTCCCGAATCAGGCATCAAGATACGATCGAGACTGCATACTCACGCTGAAATCCGGCAGCACAGCTCCATCAGGCGCTGTGGCAGGTGACCTGTGGTATAACGGCTTTGTCATAAAAGAATACAAACGGCCATACACAGGCCAACCCTTTGAATGGATAGAAATCACCAATGCAGACGGTTTGCGTGTTATCGAAAACATTGCCTCTCTGATAGGCTTGGACAATGAGGTTATCACCTTCTACAAGTCAATGGGACAGGCTACGGGCTACGGCATATTCACCCGCATTTCGTCGTTCACGGACTCGTTTACGAAGGAAACGATAACTGGCGGTACGTCGGTGTGGGTGTACGACGGGCAGGTGTGGAAGCGTGTTATCGAGAATATCGAGGCTCTGATAAAGAACTTCGGCGACCACATCGTGCATGCTGTATTCGGGGTATCAGATGACGGCTCAACGAACTACGCTGGTCAGTTAATGACCTCGCAGAACATCTCTGCGATGATGAACAGTGCTGTCAATGCCGCTACTGGCGCTACGGTACTTGCGGCCATCAAGACCATCATCGAGACGCAGTTAGTGAACGGACAGAACGTACCGACCGGAAAAGTCAAGGTCAGCGCGGACGATATAGACTTTACAGGTAAAAAGATTACATTCAGAGGAACCGATGGAAGCAATACCTCAATCGAGATTGGCTTGGTGACTACGCAATTCTCACACCACGGTGTAACCTACAATATAGGCGACGCTGTGATAAGATTCCGTCGTAACAATAATGACGAAATTGTTTTCGGCTTGCAGTTTGATCAGAACGCTGGCTTAAAAATTCTCCTTGATATGCCATACGGGACTATTAACGCAAGTTTAGTACAAGCAGACTCGGTGTACGCCAGCGGTTTTACCGTGCCAGACCCTGAAACTGCAAACAATCCATGGTACGGGCAAACGGAAGATGTAAGTTTAGGGAATGGACATTCACTGAAATTTATAAACGGAATATTGGTTGATGCACAATGAGTAAGATAGAGTTCAACGTCAAGCAGCGTACAGTCGGCCAGAACGGCTTCTCGGTTAGGATAGGCCTACCCGTCAGTGACCTGTCGGCAATGGGCAATAATGAGCTGCTTACGATTATGAACACGCTGAAGCGTAGCCACTATGCAGACACGAGCAAGCAGACAGGCTTTGACTACACGCTCGACTTCCGTTTCCGTGGCCCCGATCGATTTCCGTATAAGCTTGATATGAAATTAGCATAAGAATATGGCAGAACAGAAAATAACCTACCCGCTGAAGAGTTCGGGCGACCCTTGGGCAAGCCATGAGGTCAATGAGGTAAAGCTTGTCGTCAACCACCATGCCGACAGTATCGACATCATCAATGAACGTCTCGCTGCTGGCGACCCAACGCCCGTAGTAGCCCAGTCGCTCACCACGGCCACCGTACAGCCCAACCGTCTGAACCGCTGGGGCACGGTCAACAGCCTTGCCATCACCCTGCAGCCCTCGGGCGTGAGCGGTGTGAGCGACGAGTTCATGCTGGAGTTCACCGTCGGCAGCTCGCAGTTCACCCTCACCTTCGGTTCGAGCACCATCCGCTGGGCGCAGGAGCCTGACTGGCAGGAGGGCTACACCTACCAAGTGTCTATCGAGAACGACCTGGCTATCTATGCGGAGTGGGAGGCCGCCCAGTCATGAGTACCTTCCGTCGAAGACTGATGCTGATGGCGCTGGCCGTCATGGAATATTTAGGCTGCTGGCGGCACGGTGAGGCTTGGCGGCACGGCGAATCATGGTAACTAACAAATAAAACGATTATGGCAAAGAAACCGAGAATCATAGACGAGGCCATTCCCAACCTTCAGGCGGCATGGGCAGGCACAGACGAGAACGGAGAGTGGGGCTACGACAAGCAGCGCGTAGAGAACATTATCAAAGATAGCTTTGCAAACCATGAAACGAAGCTTGGTCAGAAGATGTCCGGCCTTAGGGTGAATAACCAGCTCCAGACAAAGGATGTGAACGGCGTGGTTGACATTACGCTTCCAGTCGTTGACCAGTCGCTGTCGGAGGAGAGCGCCAACGCCGTGCAGAACGCGGCGGTTACCCATGAGCTGAACAATATCAAGGGCAACACCATCAGCTCCGTGCGTACTGACGTCGTGGAAGGTGACGACTCCCAGCTCGACCTCGTTTTCACCAACGAGCAGGGCACAGACTTCGCCAGCGTCCGCATCCCTGCGGCGAGCGAGGTGGGTACCGTTACGTTCCCGAGGATTACAACGGAGCTCCTGACCCCCGCCCGCGTTAAGCTCGGCGACTCCATCAGCATGAGGTGGACGTATGACCATATTATCCAGGAGGAAGGCGTACAGACATCGAGCGGCACGGCAGCTCAGACGGTCACCATCCGGGCGCTGATAGGAGCGACGGAGGTATATAGCATTACCAAGCCGCTTGTAGCTACCGGAACTACCGAGGTGCTTACCCTCGGCCCCGACATCATTACGCAGGCTGGTACCGTAAACATCTACGTCATTGCTCAGACCGTGTATGGTGAGGAACCTCAGAGGGCACAGGGTTTCAAGAGCGTGAGCGTCATCACGATGGACTTGGCCACCTCCTTTGACCCTGCATCGGCTCTGGCCCTTAGCAACGGATTCGTTGACGGCCAGACAATCACCATTCCCTACACCTACACCGTGCCTGCTGGTACCACCATCTATATCTACAAGGACGGCGTGCAGTTCGACACGGCGACCGTTGGCGGTACAGCCCGTGGCAACGTTTATCTGACGGCGGCAGACCTGACGGCAGGCCGTCATAACATCCAGCTTGTGGCAGTCAGTTCCGGGCTGTTGAGTAACGTGGTCAGCATCGACCTGCTAAAAGCAGGCAGTTCTAACAGCTACCTCGGTTTCAGAATGTCAGTCCCGGTTGCACAGCTGGCGGATATACCGCTTCCATACGCCTACGGGGCAGAGGCGGTGCCTCTGCAAACAGAACAGTTCGGATCACTGGCCCTGAACTATGCCGTGTGGCAGGCAGATACACTGGAGGCCAATGTCGTAGTGGCCGTGGACGGCGTGACCACGCAGACCCTTTCGGCAGACCGTACCATGCAGACATTGAACCAGCGTTTCGACGAGAGCGGAACCCATGCCCTGACTATCACCGTCGGCAGCGTCACCCGCACCTTCGCAGTAGTGGTTTCTGCATCTTCAGGAGTTACAGAGACCGAGCCCGTGGGTTATAGAAACAAGCTAACTGCCAACGGCCGCACAAATAATGAGAGTCTTGCAACAAGAAGCGACTGGGGCGGTATAACGACGCTTACAGGCGTTGACTACCGCACCAACGGGTGGAACACCGACGCGCAGGGAGTAACGGCTATGCTGCTCACAAACGGGGCCAGATCGGTACATGAGATATATCCATTCGTGCTCGACGAGACCGACAATGACTACTCCATCCAGAACCAGGGTATGACATTCCTCATGGATATCAAGGTTTCTCAGGTCATGGAGCGTGGAGCCACCATCGTTAGCTGTCTCTGGGACAACGGAGGCGAAGGCTACCCGATGGGAATAAAGGTGACCACCGAAGAAGCCGGTCTTTACTTCGGTGGCGTGGAGAGCATCAAGACCGCAGAGAAATTGACAGATGCAGACGGCAACTATCTGGACGCAAACGGAAACGTCACCGACGAAAGTCATGCCGCAGACCTCTACATCACACGCCCTCATGGTGTGGTCACCAATATGGCCCGTGATATATGGATGCACCTTGCATTCGTCGTGCAGCCAGTGCGCAACGGCTACGGCCTTGCCATGCTGTTTGTCAACGGTAAGCTGAGCCGTGCTAACCGATATAGTGGTTCACTAAGACAGAATACACCTCAGCCTATAATGGTTGACTCAGACAAGGCAGACGTGAGAATCCGCAGTATGTACTACTTCCGTACACCGCTGACTGCTGACGAAATCGTATCACTCCAGATTCTCACCCGTCCTACAGCAGCTGAGATTCAAGCAGCACATGAAGCTAATGCCGTAGGCGACAACAATAACACAGCGGACAGCGACGGCAATATTGCCATCAACCGTGACACTCTACGCAGTAAGGGTCGCGGTACGCTCACAATCATCAGAAGCGGCGACTCCGGCAATGGACTTACTGACCTCTTCGCCTGTGTTGACAAGAAACAGGACTTCCTCGCAGACTATGTGCGCTGGGATCCGCCTCTCGATGCTAACGGAAATCCCATAGGACAGGGTTTCGAGGCATATAATGTCATCATCCGCATACAAGGTACGTCATCGGTGAAATATCCCTATAAGAATATCCGCATCTACATCGTCAAGGCATACGGCACCTTGGAGAGATTGCTGTTTGTAGGAGGTGTCGATGTGACAGCTACGGCCAAGGGATATGCCATGAGAGGCTCAGGAAACAGCATCGAGCAGTCCGTCCTATGTGCAAAGACGGACTTCGTGGACTCTTCTCTCGCTGGTAACACTGGCGGTGCCCACTTATTCGATGACATCATGCGCTCCTTGGGATTCCTCACACCTCCACAGGAGTATGATGCCCGTGTTCGCCAGTCAGTTGACGGTCTGCCATGCGACATCTTCTGTGGTACCAGCATGGCTGGAGCCTTGACCTATTGCGGCCAGTTCGTGTTGAACAATGAGAAATCAAAGTCCGGCACCATCTTCGGAATGGAGGGTGTAAAGGACAGCGGTGGAAATACCGTGAACTGGCCCTGTGCCTTTGCACTTGAAGCACTCGACAACAACTCGCCCATGACGCTGTTCCAGCCAGCGGGAAGCGCAGGTAGCACGGCACTCAGGAATCAGCTTGCAGCAAAGTTCGATGATGGCTTTGAGTTCAACTTCCCGGAGGATGCGAAGTGGGCTAACGTCAATGAGGGCCAGTGGGATGCTTCAAAGAATAAGTGGAGTGTGAAGCCTGTTGACGGAAGCTTTACAGATACCAATAACACGACATGGGTAGGTGCCCGTGGTGCAGTGGAGCGTCTTATGGGCTGGATATACGATTGTGTTCCAGCGGCCACACGAAGCAATCCCGATTACGGAACTTCTGCAGGCTGGAGCGCAGAGAGTAAGGCCAAGTGGGTATCTTCCAAGTTCAAGAATGAGATACACCAGTATTTCGTCTTAAACCATCTTCTGACCTATTACCTTATCATCGACTATCTGGCTGGAAAAGACCAGTTGGCAAAGAACATTATCTGGCGTGTTTGGGACGGTCTGATATGGTGGGCAGGATACTACGACGGAGACACCTGGGAGGCAATACGTAATGATGCCTTCATCGTGTACCTATATAATATTACTCGAGACAGCTATGACTCAGAGCGTGCCAAGTATGCCTTTGAGGGTCACAGCTCATGGTTGTGGTGCCTGGTACTGGCCAACTTTGAGGACGAACTGAAACAATGCGCTGTGGCATTGCGTAATAAGCTGACAAATCAGAAGATTCTCGACGAGTTCATCGGCACCATGATTGGCAACTGGTCTGCACGTCAGTACAACAAGAGCGGTAAGCTGAAATACATTGATACAATCGATACAATGAACTACGTCTATACGCTGACTGGTAGCCGTGAGGAACATATCAGGCAGTTCATCAACGACCGTGCAAGGCTGCTCGATGCCCGTTACGGTGCTGGTGACTACAACGGCGACGTTGTGACGTTCACGGTGGTACGCGAGGCCGGGGACACTCCTTCGTCTCTGACGCTGACGAGCGGTGACCTCTACTACTTCGGATATAAGCTCAACGGTATCTGGCTGCAAGGCCCGTCGAAGGCGGCACTCGGCGAACAGCTGACGCTCAACTTCACACAGCGTCTGGCCACCAACGACCCGCTGATGCTCGGCGGCGCAAGCTGCATCAAGGAGCTTGACCTCACCAATATGGGCAGTCAGCTCAATGGTACCGTGAACCTCTCCCTCTGTACGATGCTCTCCAAGCTGGTGATGCCTGCCACCGTAGGCGTGTCGAATGCGCCTCTTATTCTCGGCGACACCTCCAAGCTCCAGTATATCGACATCACGGGACAGACTGGCGTACACACGGGAACCGCTGGAGTATTCGACGTGTCAAAGCATACCAGGCTTACCACGCTGCTTGCCGGAGGCACAGCCCTTACAACCGTCAAGATTGCTGAGGGCGCACCAGCAACTACCGTAGTTCTCCCGGCCACGCTGACAACGCTGACGCTCCGCTATCTGCCACAGCTGACACATTCGGGCCTCACGTTGCAGAATGCGGCGGCAGTCCGTGCGCTCAACTTCGCGGAGTGTCCTAACCTCGACTGGAGAACCTTACTCCAGCAATGTCCCAATATCGACCATGTGCGCATTGAGGGCATGAGCGGCAGCGTACGGTCATCATCGCTGAGACCATTCATGAGCGGCTTCCTGGGACTCACCGCCGCCGGATCGGAACAGACCTACCCGGCATTGATCGGAACTGTGGATTTAGAGGACTATCCCGAAGATGCCGCTCAGATGGTGACATTCTTTGAGCGTTGCGGTCTCACCGTGAACCTGCCGGAGTACACGATGATAGAGTTCGATGACTCGGTGAGCGACGATGCCAACGTGAGCAACCTGGACAACCTGACAGGCTACAAGTTCGGCAACGACTACGTGCCGAGCGGCCACATCGCCGCCCTGCTGAAACAGCGTCACCGTGTGCTGGCAAAGCTGACGCGGATGCCGACGAGCCGTGCTATTACCCATGCAGGCGTAGACACGCAGCAGAACAACCCCGACGGCGAGATGACCATATTCCCGCTGCACGACAGCGACTCCAGATACTACGCAGACCAGGAAGACGTAAACGAGTGTGCACCCGCCGCTCTGGACAGCACCGAGGGTGACTGGATGATGCTTGAGCCTCACCGCTGGACAAAGGGTGTGAACGACTACCTGAACCAGAAGCACTACAGCTGCTACAGCGTCCTGACGAACCGCCCGGCAGTTCCCGACGTTGACGTGCTTACATTGGCACAGATCCAGGCGGCTGGTAACGTGCGCACAGGCTATAAGGTAATGACCGGCAAGCAGACCCTATCGGCCTCCTACACGTCGGACAGCAGCTATTCAGCATGCAAGATTGCCGTAACAGGGTATAGGAGGGTGCGCTTCCCAAGCATTCCAGGCTCCAACCTTGCGGGAGCCGTATTCGTGGACTCGGAGGGTGTAGTGCTCCAGAGCGTCATCGTCTCGACGGTGGGCATGAGGTTCGAGGCGGGTATGTACCTGATTGCCGACGTGCCCCAGGGCGCTTCACACCTGGTATTTTCTATTCTTAATTCTGCCGACTTCGACAAAGTGGTGCTGGATGCTAACGCCGAGCGCATCGAGGATATGGAGCCAGACTGGGTTGAGACAGACGAATACCTTCTGGGCGTGTCCGGCTGTTCCGCCGTAGGCGCACTGCTGCGGTCGTGTGTGGTGAGCGGTTCGACTGTTGCGAGCTTGCCGTGGACGGACTTTCACTACTACGCACAGCAGCGCGGCCTCCAGCTGATTGACGGTCTGATGCACAACGATATTGGCAACCTGTTCTTTGCCAAGTACGGACGGCGTGACAGTCAGATGCAGTGCGGTGCTGGCTCGAACACTAACACTCGCACGACAGGCGCAACGGCAAGACTGGGCATGCAGGACACGGTGAACAGCAACGGTGAAACCACAGGCGGCGTGGAAGGCGAGGGCACGGCGTTCTACAAGACCGAGAACGAACTGGGGCAGGTGAGCTTCACAACGATTGCAAGCACGAACTGCCTGGGCTATGAGAACATCTACGGCCACAAGTATGACATGATGGACTGTGTGGACGTGCCGAACAGCAGCGGAAAGTCAGGCCGATGGCGCTACAGAATGCCGGACGGAACGGAGCGCTGGGTAAAGGGCACAACAGCAGCCACATGGATAACCGGCGTAGCGCACGGTCTGTATATGGACTTGGTACCTGTTGGTAATATGGCAGGTAGTTCCTCTACTTATTACTGCGACTACTACAATTTCAGTAGTTCAGCAGGCCGTGTGGTCTATCGCGGCTACAACTACGCGTTTGCGATTGGCGGTGTGTCGTTCGCGAATGCGTATGTCGCCCCGTCGAACTCGTACACGAGTATCGGGTCGCGCCTGGCCTTCAGAGGGCAGATCGTGAGAGCGGCGAGCGTGGAAGCGTTCAAGGCGATTGTCGAGGTCACGGGTGCGTAAAGCGGGAAAGCGTACGCGGAGCGCAAGACGGGAGCGAAGCGACAAAGCGTTATGTCCGAGGCACGAGGACATCAAGATACGGGCGTAAGCCCGTCGGATTTTGAAAATTTTGAGTAGAATATGGCCAAAAATGAGTACCTTTGCACCCTGGAACCGGCAGAACCTCTCATAGGCCGTGTGGTCTATCGCGGCAACAACAACGCGAATGCGAATGGCGGTGTGTCGTACGCGAATGCGAATAACGCCCCGTCGAACTCGAACACGAATATCGGGTCGCGCCTGAACTACAACCGAAATAAGAATAAATCGGCGTACAACAATGGGAACGTGTTCCCTCCGTGGTGCCGAGGGAGGGGAGCCACAGCAACAGCAGTTATTGCAGTAGCGATGAAATCGCGACATACAGAACTGGAAAGCTGAAAAACCACGTGGACGGGTAGAGTTTGGTAGGACGGCAACGTCTCGAAGAAGTCAGACCCAAAGGCTGAAGGCCGCAAGGCCATTGTAACAAACAAAATTTCAACTATGCGCAGAGAAGGACATATCATCGAGGAAATCGTGGAGTACGGCAACATGTCGGACTCCTTCGACCAGGTGCTGCGCGGCACGAAGCGGAAGAAAAGCCGCCAGGGCCGCAACCTGCTTGCACATAGGGACGAGGTGATTGCAAAACTGAGTGCCGATATCGCCAGCGGCACGTTTGCCGTAAGCGGCTACCGTGACAGGGAAATCGTGGAGGGAGGCAAGCTACGCAAGATCCAGGTGCTGACCATGTACGACCGCATAGGCGTTCACGCCATTATGGCCGTCGTAGATAAGCACATTAGGCGGCGTTTCATACGCACCACCTCGGCCAGCATCAAGGAGCGCGGCATGCACGACCTTCTTCAGTACATACGGCGTGACCTGAAGGATGACCCGGAAGGGACGCAGTTCTGCTACAAGTTCGATATCAGGAAGTTTTACGAGAGCGTAGATCAGGATGTTTTGAAGCAGTGCGTCCGCAGGGTGTTCAAGGACGGGAGGCTCATTCAGATGCTCGACGGTTTCATTACAATGATGCCGGAGGGAATCAGCATCGGCCTCAGAAGCTCGCAGGGGTTAGGAAACCTCCTGCTGTCTGTTTACTTAGACCACTGTTTGAAGGATGAGTACGGAATCCGGCATTTCTACAGATACTGTGATGACGGTGTCGTACTTGGTAAATCGAAAGCGGAATTATGGATGATTCGTGACACGGTGCATGAGTGCGTGGGGAAAATCGGGCTGGAGGTGAAGGCCAACGAGCGCGTGTTCCCCACGAGTGAGGGCGTCGACTTTCTGGGCTATGTTATTTACAACGATGAGCACGTGGAGCTCCGCAAGCGCATCAAGCAGAAAATGGCCAGGAAGATGCACGAGGTGAAAAGCAGAAAAAGACGGGCGGTGCTGACGGCCAGCTTCTACGGCATGGCCAAGCATGCCGACTGTAACAAGTTGTTTAATAAATTAACAGGCAAGACAATGAAATCATTCAAGGATCTGAAAGTCGCTTACAAGCCGGAGGACGGCAAAAAGCGCTTCCCCGGTGCCGTAGTGAGCATCAGGGAACTTGTGAACCTGCCCATCGTGGTCAAGGACTTCGAAACGGGCATCAAGACTGAGCAGGGTGAAGACCGCTGCATCGTAGCCATAGAGCAAAACGGCGAGGCGAAGAAGTTCTTCACCAACAGCGAGGAAATGAAGAATATCCTCGCACAGGTACGGGAAATGCCCGACGGTTTCCCATTTGAGACTGTCATCAAGACGGAAACCTTCGGCAAGGGTAGAACAAAATACGTATTCACATGATGAAAAGAATTGAAGGCACACCAGACGTGCGGCTCATAGAGTGTGTGAACCCCGTAAGAGGCAAGTGGCGCATCCGCTGGGACGTGCAGCCAGGCGAAGACGGAACGGCCACCTACATGGAGGCCGACTTCCCCTACAGGCCGACCCAAGACGAGATACGGCAGACCATTATTGGGTGGTATAACCAACAGACCGACGAGGCCATCCTGTCCGGCTTCGAGTACGACGGTTATGTGGTGTGGCTATCAGGCGAGAACCAGTTCAACTACAAGGCTGCCTACGACCTTGCCGTGCAGACTGCTGGGGCCACGCTGCCCGTGACGTTCAAGTTGGGAACCGATAACGCGCCGTGCTACCGCACATTCGAGAATATGGAGGATTTCTCCGACTTCTACGTCAAGGCCATGCAGCACATACAAACTACGCTGGCCGATGGATGGAGAAAGAAGGATTCCCTGGACTTGTCTCTCTATGAGACATAAACTCTGAGCCTTCGGGGGAGGCTGAAAAAGCCCCCGGCCTGTTAATAGTCATCTCACCTACATATTAACATCATAACGCCTTACCAGCGCGACCGGGGGTGTAGACCTCCTGTCACTGGTAAGGCATTTTTTGTGTCCTAATGTAGGTGAGATGGTGCAAAGGTACGAATAATAATTGAAATGAAGCTGTTTGAGGTATTAAATTTTTATCGTGAGCCCATAAAAAGGCTCGTATTAGCCGGATTCAGGCCGGATGACTGCAAGTATCTGGACTTGTATACCGACTATCTGCGGCTGTGTGGTGACGGTAGCAAAAAGACCTGGGTAGTGGCTGCGCTGGCTGAGAAATATGCCGTCAGCGAGCGCAAGGTTTGGAATATTATCAGCCACATGGAAACCGACTGCACGAAGTGTGCAGTATAATAACGGAGAAACATTCTTCAGTCTCGCTTTCCCTGTCTACCTTTGCACCAAGTTTTTAATTCATCAAGTCATGGGAAAGTACACTTATAAACCACAATTCGGCGTTATTGTCATTTGCGCCGACGAGAGAGAGCAAAAGGCTGTCTATGACCGCCTGCGGAACGAAGGTCTAACCCTTAGAATCGTGAACGTATGAGAATAGAGGTTAGCCATCATTGCAGCGACTTCAACAGTTATCGCGCTGCACGTGTGAAGAGCCTTTTCAACGCTGAGAAAGGCTGTGATTGGGAAAAGACCGTAGAGCTGCCCATCGAGGGCAAGGAGTGGCAAATCGGCCTCATCGTCGGCCCGTCTGGAAGCGGAAAAACGAGCATCGGGAGCCGAATCTTTGAGAATGAGCCTATCTACGACCTCTATTCGGGATGGGACAACAGTAAGCCCATTGTGGACTGCATCGATCCTGACGGCGACTTCAACACCGTCACGGGAATGTTGTCTGCCGTTGGGCTTGGTGATGTTCCCGCCTGGCTGCGTCCGTTCAACGTGCTCAGCAATGGCGAGAAGTTCCGTGCAGGGCTGGCGCGCCTGGCCTGTGAACGTCCTGAGCACGCCGTCGTGGATGAGTTTACATCGGTCATCGATCGCCAGATTGCCAGGGTGGGAGCTGCTGCCTTTGCCAAGACGTGGCGGCGAGGGAAGGGCCAAATTGTACTGCTGTCCTGCCACTACGACATTATTGAATGGCTCCAGCCCGATTGGGTCTATGATACTGCGGAGGCACGCTTCTATGAGCGTGACTGTCTTCGGCAACGTCCGAAGCTCGAACTTCAAATTTATAAAGTCCGGGGAACTGTGTTCCCAAGACTGTTTAAGCAGCATTACTATTTAGATCTGGCTATGCCCGTGGCCGTTGAGTGCTTTGTCGGCTTCATTGATGGTGAGCCGGTGTGCCATTTGGCTGTTGCGCCTCTATTCACGGCTAAAGCCTACAGGGCCACTCGGCTTGTGGTCATGCCTGAGTGGCAGGGAATTGGTGTCGGCACAAGGTTCCTGAATGCCGTCTGTGAGTATCACTTGCAAGGGCGGGGACGTTGCAGCCACAAATTGCCGGTGTTCTTCCACACGTCACACCCGCAACTATGTGGCGCACTCAGGCACTCAAAGAAATGGATCCAGACAGGCGCACGCCTTTATGGTGAGAACAAAGCAAAAAGCATGGCATCACTGGCGCGTTCTGCCGAGCGTCTTGGAAGGAAAGACGCAGCCACAAACGGCTATGGCGGCCATTTTCGGGCAGTCCAGGCATTTAAATACATCGGAGAAAATGGTTGTCAAGATATTAGGAAATAAGGACACGGCTGCATATCAGGCAGCACGGTCGGTCGTTCTGGCACATGGCCATCAACTGTGCGGTGAGAACAATTACTGCTATCATTTGGCTATTGCACCTTTGCTCACCGAGAAAATTCCAGAGGAAGAGCTGAAAGAACCTTTGTTTGGCACACTCATCTTTCATCCTTCACCTTTGCCATACGGTCGTGGAGCATCGTCCATAAAATGGGCATATAAACGGCATGAGCCAATCACAGCTGCGACATGGTTCTGGGCTGACAACGGCTACGACACAGGTGACATCTGCGAGCAGGAAATAGTGAAGATTGACTATAATTTGCGTCCTCGAGACTTCTACGAACAGCATATCATTCCAGCAATGCTAAGAACATTAGAACGCTGTTTGAATGACATTTCAAACGGTTTCCAACGCAGAGTTCCTCAGGTTGAAATGTATGCGACGTATGACAAAAGAGTACAATAAACTGACCCTAATTTTGAGGGCATAACAAACCAATCTAACTGTGTGCAAAGGTACGAAAAATATTTGAATTGAGCAAATTTTTGGGCACAAAAAAGCCTCGAAAAATACGCTTTTTTCGAGGCTTTTTAATGCTTGTTTTTGGCTTGTGTGTTTGCTCTCTCCAAGACCAATTCGTTTTTCTTTTTCGCTCTGGAATCATCTCGCTTCGTTTTGGGATGGCCCGAAAAATCGTTTTGCGGATTATACAGGTTCACGTCTTTGCGGATGTTATACTCGCGACCGTCGGCACCCTT
>Ga0326514_10000250_pt1 | contig 35873 bp, 25 predicted proteins | sample 3_2548_0518_D_FD_203653 | JGI IMG/M metagenome (GOLD analysis project Ga0326514, IMG submission 203653) | Bovine rumen microbial communities from UC Davis, California, United States - 3_2548_0518 | ecosystem: Host-associated > Mammals > Digestive system > Stomach > Rumen | place: USA... | reverse complement strand
GATTTGGAAGGTGTAGTATTCCATGTCAACCACATTGGCCTTGGTGAGTTTCTGCATGGCTTTCAGGGCGTTGGGGCCTTGCACGGCCAATTGTGCCCATTCTTCGCTCTCGTTCTTGAAGTCCTCGTCAAGGGTCATTCCAAATTTCTCGGCAATCTGGCTCATCCAAGCCCAGTCCTTGTCGATGTTGGCAGCGTTGGGCACCATGAAATAATGGTCGTCGGCGATGCGATAGACGAGCATGTCGTCAACAATGCCGCCCTTGCCATTCGGCAAGCAGGTGTATTGCACCTTGCCGTCGCTCAAAGCGGCCACGTCGTTCACAGTGCAATATTGCATGAACTGTTTGGCCATCGGACCTTTGGCGCGGAATTCGCCCATGTGGCTCACGTCGAACACGCCGACGTTGTTGCGGACGTTGTTGTGCTCTTCGACGAGGCCGGTGTATTGGATCGGCATGTCGTAGCCGGCAAATTCAGCCATTTTTGCGCCCAAATCGTGATGAATTTGGTTGTAAGGGGTTTTCTTTAATTCGATGTTTTCCATTTTATGTGATTTAAGATTTGATATTTAAAGATTCAATATTAAGATTCAACAATCCTCATTTCATCTTCTCGTGTCGTGAAGGCCTTTCTTGAAGCTGGGGCCGAAATGCAGTTTCCTGTAATTGAGGTCATAAACGGCAACTTCGCGCGGCTTCTCGTTGTTCACTTGGCGTTTCAGAGTGCATCCGTTGACGGGGTCGACCCAATATTGGATGACGCTACCGTCCTCTTGGTCTACGAAGAAATGCCAGCAGTCGACGGTGAGCACTTTTTCCATGCCGACATAGTATTGGGAAAGGTTGTCTTTCTTCACCTCATCGGCGAAAGAGTTGAGGGGGAAGAACGACTTGCCAAGAGGCTCAAATTCCCAATCCACATCATCTGTCCAGCCTTGGGCATCCGGGCGGTAATACCAATTCTTGCCAGTCTTGACATTCCAGAAGCGGTCGAAGCCCTGACCATCGTTGAAGGCTTCGATGTCGCCGATTCTCACATAAGTCTCGCGGCAGTTTTGTTCAGGATTGGTGACGGAAACGAAGAAATAGTTGGTTGGAGGATAGAAACCGTAAACGCCCGTAAATAATTGTGTCTGAGGCTTTACGGGAACAGTGTTAATTGGCTCAACCACTTCCTCCCTAATCTTGATGATGGCGGAGGAAACGGAGTCGTTGCAGCGGCAAGTGGCGGTGATGGTGCTTTTGCCGACATGCTCAGCGACGATTTGGATACAGTAGCCAGTTTTGATGGGTTTGAAGCTGATGTACTGATGTCCTTTGATACCGTAGTTTAATGTGTCGCAATTCTCAAAAGGCTGCCATACGATGGTGTCGCCCAAGTTGATTTCGAATTCGGTTTGTTTCTTCTCTTGTGCCGTTACGATAATGCTGAGGCAGAGAATCAAGAAGGTAAATAATGATTTTTTCATTTTGATAGGGTTAAATTTGTCGCAAAAATACAAAATATCTAAATTAGGAGCGCATTTCGTGGTGAAATAGTGCATTTTTGGCGAATTCCGTTTCAAAAGCCTCGCGCATGGCCTTTTCGTCGCGGATGATTTTCCGCAGTTCCTCCAAACGCACGGCATTGTCCGATTCTGGAATCCAAAGTCGGAGATAGCCTGTGTCAGAATATTTCTCTATAAGGTGCTCGCGAAAGCGCTCATATTGTTGCTCTTTATCGTATTCGGGGAAATGGTCTTGGGTGTATTGTATCGTGCGCCTGATGACCTTTTCAGGCATGATGAGTCGGTCGGCTTCGGCCACGATTTTGCCGTAAATCGAGCGCGGCTCATGTCCCGACGAGGCGCGATGGTCCTCGGCTGCCTGCGCCATCGTTTCGATTTGTTCTTCATCAAACCATTCCCTTAACTTTTTGTCCTCGTGGATGATACGCCCTGAAACTAAGTGATGCGTGTCGCGGCCTTCGCAAAGCCCCATGTCGTGGTAGGCAGCGATGGCGTACACCATATTGATATTGACCTCATAATGCTTCGCCAAGGCCAAACTTCTTGCGATGACCTCTTCGGCATGGTTCCGCTGATGCGCCGCGTCGAAATGGTCGTATTGGGGGAGGATTTTTTGCTCCACATATAGTTTCAGATCGGGATGGATGGTGCTTTCTTTCATGGGTTTGGTGAATTTAGAACAAATCCTCTATTCTCATCCGGAAAAAATCCTTGAAGGGGATGCCATCCGTACCAATGACGAGGTCTCGCTTGGGCTTGAAACGCTCGCGGAATTTGGGCAAACCGCTGTTCATTCCCCGTCGGCCACTTTTTACTTCCAACGCAACAACATCTCCTTGACGCACAATGATATAATCGACTTCATCGGAACGCTCGTGCCAGTAATGCACCTTGTAGCCGCCCTCATCGGCATTGCCAAGCAGGTAAGTGCCTACGGCGGACTCTACCCATCGCCCCCATGTGTTGGTGTCGGTACGGTCTTTCTCGTATGTCGTCCCGCGATAAGCCGTCAGGAGGGCGTTATTGTAGACCTGATATTTGGGAACGGACTGGTAACGGCGGGCTTCATCATTGGCATATTTCTGCAAGCCTGTCAGCAGGTTACATTCGTTAAGGATTTCCAAATAAGAAGAAAGCGTGGTGACATTGCCCGCATCCTGCAATTGGCCTAAAGTCTTGGTAAGCGACAGCAACTCAGCCGAATACGAGCATCCTATTTCAAACAACTGCTTCATCAAGGCGGGTTTGTAAATGTTGGAAGTCAAAATGACATCCTTTTCGATGGCAGGTGCCACGAGCGATTCTTTTACATATTTTCTCCAGCGTCTCATATCCTTGATAAAAGCCGCTGTTCCGGGATAGCCGCCGTAATAAATCCACTCGTCAAGCGTCCAGCCGAAAGCGTCGCTCATCTCTTGTAAAGTCCAGTGCCCCAATCGTATCAACTCGAAGCGGCCGGCAAGTGATTCTGTCAGCCCCTTGCGCAACATCAATCTTGAAGAACCAAGCAGAAACAGTTTCAACTGTCGTCGGTTTCGCGTGTCGGCATCCCATTCGCGTTTGACCATTTCGCTCCAATTCCTGATTTTTTGGATCTCATCAATGACAAGCACTGCCTCGGTCTGTTGGTTTGTGTCCATCTGTCTTCTGGTGTTCTCCCATATCCTGCGAATCCAGTCCGTGTCTTCCTCATCAATGCCGTCAGCATTAAAAAGATAGTTGGGCAGCGGACATTCCGCCAACACTTGGTCCATCAATGTCGACTTCCCAACTTGTCGCGGACCTGCCAGCACTTGGATGAACCGTCGTGGTTCGTTCATGCGGTCGAGTACTTCTGAAAATATCGGTCTTCTAAACTCCATAATGTTCAATTTTTGCTTGCAAAATGTTCAAATCTCCGTTACAAAATGTTCAAAAGTTGCTTACAAAATGTTCAAAAGTTGCTTGCAAAATGTTCAAATCTCGGCTGCAAAAGTAATGATTTATTGTAAAATAGAACATAAAACGAACAAAAAATTCGTTTTAGTTTCTGTCCAAATTAAAAGGAAGTCGTTTTTACCATCCGCCACCTCCAGCGCTTACAGTGGTGTACATTGAATTGACGTTTACATTGGTGCTTTGGCCGCCTGTGTAGGTGACGTTGCCGGTGTAGTAGCCGTTCCAGTTGGTGCCGCCGCTGATGGTGCCGCCGTATTTCACGGTGTAGGATTGCCCCGTTTGCAGTTGCGGGTCGGTGAAGAGCATCACCATATTGTTGCCCCAACCGCCGCCACCGCCGCCAGTGAAGGTCGGGCATTGGTAGGTGCAAATCACGGTGCCGTCCGATTTCAGGACTTGGATGGCGTAGCCAGGTTGCGTGTTGATTTTCAGGGTGGGTTGCGTGCAAACGTTTTGCGTTGGGTTGCTCGTCGCGCCGCCCGTGCCGATGTGGGTGCCTCCCGTGATTTTGAATTGGTTGTTGTCGCAGTCGAAGCCTTCCTCGGGCTGGCGCGCTCCATTGGCGATGGCGAAGCCACCGTTGAGGAACAGGGTGCCGTTTGAATCGATGCCGTCGTTGTTGTCGCTGTGCGAATAGATGGTGCCGCCGTTGATGGTGAGGTTTTGCGCCGCGTTGATGGGGTCGTCAGTCTTCGAGTAGGTCTCGATGTTTCCGCCGTTGATGGTCAGCGTGGCCTTGCTCTCGATGCACTCGCCGCCTTCGTTGTTTTGGGTGCAGTTGACCGTGACAGTACCGCTGTTGATGGTCAGGTTGCCCCGACTCTTGATGCCCTTCGGGTTGGCGTAGTCGCCGCCTTGACCTGGTCCGGGAGGCCAGCCGCCGCCACCGCCTGATGAGATAGTGATGCGCTCGCCGCTGGTGGTCACGTTGAGGATGAGGTCGTCGTCGTTGCCGCCCGTGATGCCAAGGGTCAGGGTGGAAGTGGTGTGGCTGTCGTCGCCCACATTGATGCCCTTTCCGCCTGTACCAGAACTATTTAAGGTGATGTTTCCCGAAAGGATGCTCATATTGCCGTCGGAGCGCAGGCAGGCCGAAGTGTAAGCGTCTTTGGTCGAGCCGCTGACGGTGTAGGTCGCGCCGTCGCCTTGCGTGGTGATGGTCATAGTGGCGCCGTCGATGGTCAGGTTGCCGTCCGTGCTGATGCCTTTGCCGCCGTGGTTCGAAGTGGGCAAGGTGATGGTGAAGTCGCCGCCCGTAATAGTAATATCGGTGTCGCACTTTATGGCCGAGCAATAGGCGGGAACATTCTGGTTATTAACCGATTCCAAGACTGTGCTTCCCGAAGATGTGATGTTGATGATTCCTCCCGTAATGTTGATGTCGTTGTCGGCTTTGATGCCTTTCGACATATCGCCGGAGTTCACAATGGTAAGGTTGCCGCCATTAATATAAACAAGGTTGTCGGCCTTGATTCCTTTGCTGTCCGTGCCGCTCGTGTTGATGTTGAGAGAGCCGTCGTTCATCGTGAAAACGCCCGAAACCTTGATGCCTCTTTGGGTTTCCGCCGTCGTGTTGATGCTCAAATCGCCGTTTTGGATGGTCACGTTGCCCGAAATATCAAGACCGTCGGAACCTGCCGAAACGATGTCGAGTGTGCCTCCGTTCCATGTCAAGTTGCTGCTGCCGTGGATGCCGTCGCTGTCGGTGCCGAGGATGTCGATTTCGCCGCTGTTCACGATCAAAATGCCATCGACAAGAATACCGTGCTTGGCGTTGCCAGTGACTTGTATTGTGCCTGTACCGCCAATGGTCAGGTTACCTGCCACATACAAAGCCCCATCGATGCTGCTGTTGGTTCCGTCAGTGAGGGTGCAAATGCCTTCTGTGGTGAGCGTGACATCCACTGCCGAGGCGATGTTGATGGCAGCAGTGGTATTGCTTGTGAGTGATAATTGATTGAGTGTCAAGTTAAAAGAAGAAGTGCTGTACATCGTCAGCGAACCATCGTTGGTTGAACCGGAAACGACGTAAGGCACATTGGCTTTTGTGGAATTTACGGTAACATCGGATCCGCTTGTGCTGATGCTTACACCGCTGCTGCTGAATGGATTGATGATTTCCAAGCTTGAGCCGTTGTAGGTGATGTAAACCACATCGCCCGCAGGTGGTTCTTGCTGAACAAAAGTGATGCTGTCGAAAGCCGTGATGGGGAAGGTGGTAATGCCGCATCCGGCTTGCAGAATCATATTGGCGGGCTGGCTGCCTTCAAAATGAATGGTGTGGATGTCGCTAACGCTGTTGTCGTAAATCACTGAACCAGTGTTGTGTAGGTTGATGTGGTATTCCTGCGCATTAAGGCTAATGCAGCCCAGCAATAAGGCTATGATAATCAATGACTTTCTCATAGCTTAATCATTTTTAGGGTTGATGATTGAGTTTTGACGAGATACAACCCAATGGGTAGGTCGCTGATGTCAATGGATTGGTTTCCAGTAATTTCCATTGATTTGACCAATCTTCCGTCGAGGGCGTAGATGCGGATGTTTTCCTTGCCCTCAAGGTTGCGGAGCGTGAAAGCATCGTGAACGGGGTTGGGGGAGAGGGAAATCGTCGCGTCCGGGGCTTCCGAAACGCCCACGGTTTCGTCGCAAGTAATCTTTCGGATGTCGGCCAGCGGAATGATGACCGTGCTTTTGGTGGAAATCTGCTCGATGACGAGTTTCGTGTTGTCCTCAAAATAAAGGCGGTCGGCTTCAATCAATGAGTAGGTTTGCTCGCTGCCATTGTTCAGGAAAACAACGATTTGTGTGGATTGCGCCGACATTCGGAAAAACAGCCCGAAAATGAAGGCTGCCAGCAGCAAGCCGCGTTGCATAGTGTGTTTCATTTTGCTAAAATTAATTGTAAAGTGCAAAAGTACACATTAATTATAATATGCGTTGCGGTTGCGAAGAAAATTATTTGAGTTCGGAGGCCAAATAAGGTCCCGTGACCGAATGATGGCAATGCAACATTTCCATCGGTGTGCCGCTGAAGATGACTTTGCCGCCCATTGCGCCGCCGCCTGGGCCGAGTTCGATGAGGTAGTCGCAAGCCTTCAGCATCTCAAGGTTGTGTTCGATGAGGAAGATGGTGTTGCCCGCTTCGACCATGCTTTCAAAAAGGTCGAGGATGCGCTTGATGTCGTTAAGGTGGAGGCCATCGGAAGGCTCGTCCATGATGAAGATTTTGCCCGCGTCGCGAAGGTAGGAGGCCAATTTGATGCGCTGCAACTCGCCGCCCGAAAGCGTCGAAAGCGACTGGTTCAGATGGAGATAGCCCAAACCGACCTTGCGCAATGGCTCCAATTTTTCGGCAATGACAGTGCCTGCAAACATTTCCGAGGCTTTGTTGGCGGTCATATCCATCACCTCGGCGATGTTCATTCCTTGCACCTTATAAGATAAGACCTCGTTGGAGTAACGCAGTCCGCCACAAGCCTCACATACGGTTTCGATGCTGTCCATAAAGGCCATATCGCTGACAATCACGCCCTTGCCTTGGCAGACGGGACAGCCGCCTTTGCCGTTGAAGGAGAACAAATCGGCTTTGGTCTTGTTGGTTTTGGCGAAGAGTTTACGGATGTCGTCGGCCACTTCGAGGTAGGTGGCTGGCGTGGAGCGCAAACTAATGCCGATGTTTTTCTGGCTGATGTAAACGATTTCCTCGGGCTGCGGATAAGCTTTGCGAAAACATTCCATCAGCGAACTCTTTCCCGAACCTGCCACGCCCGCGATGCCGCACATCACGCCCAAGGGCAAATCGGTGGTCAAGTCCTTGATATTGTGCAAACTGACATTCTCCAAATGGAAAAAGGCTTTGGGTTGGCGCACTTGCTCCTTTATCGTGCTTGTCGCATTGAGCGAAGTGCCTGTAAGAGTTTGACTATGAAGTAGTTCGTTGTAACTGCCTTCAAAGACAATTTCGCCCCCAGCCATACCCGCGCCTGGACCCATATCAATAATGTGGTCGGCGATTTTGATCATTTCCTTGTGGTGCTCCACGAGGATGACCGTGTTGCCGTGGTTTTTCAGTTTTTGCACCGACTTTTGCATCAACAAAATGTCGTGGTTGTGGAGGCCCACGCTGGGTTCGTCGAGGATATACAACACGTCCGACAGCGGCGAGTTGATATATTTGGCGATTTTGCAGCGTTGCGCCTCACCGCCTGAAAGTGTCCCGATGGCACGGTCCAAAGTCAAGTAGCCTACCCCGATTTCCTCCATGGCGGCCAAGCGTTCAATGGTGGCGTGCTTGATGTCTTCTGCAAGTTGATTGTCAATGGTTCCCATCCACTTGCAGCAGTCGCTGATGCTCATTGCAGTCACTTCGGCGATGTTCACGCCGTTGATTTTGCAGGAGCGGATTCTCTCGTTGAGGCGTGTGCCTTTGCAGTCGGGGCAGGTGCCCATCGTCAGCATCGGGTTGAGCACTGCTGCGTGGAGCAAGCCTTCCTCCGAGTTGATGATGCTGCGGTACATTCGCGGGATGAGTCCTTCGTACTTGGCACTTTTCGGCCAGTTCGAAGGTGGGTTTTTCAGCCTGATTTGCGGCGAGTTAAGGAACAAGTCGAGTTCTTCGGGCGAGTAGTCCTTGATTTTCTTGTCGAGGTCGAAGAGGCCGCTGTGCGCATAGCGAATCCAGCGCCAGCCACCCTTGCCGAAAGCGATATAATGAATGGTGTCCTCGTCGTTGAGCGACTTGTCGAAGTCGACCAACTTGTGGATGTCCAACTCACGGATTTCGCCCAAGCCGGCGCAGCGCGGACAACTGCCCGATGGGTGGTTGAAAGAGAAGGCATCCGAATAGCCCACAAAAGGCTGCCCGAGGCGCGAAAACAGCAGGCGAAGAAGGGCGTAAATGTCTGTGTAAGTGCCTACTGTGGAGCGGGAGTTTGAAGTTGGTTTCCTTTGCTCGATGACGATGGCAATGGGCAAATTCTCAATTTCGCCAACGTGGGGACGGCCATATTTGGGCAAATACTGCTGCGTGAATGAAGGGAAAGTATCATTCAGTTCCCGCCGCGACTTGGCCGCAATGGTGTCCAACACCAACGACGACTTTCCCGAACCCGACACGCCCGTCACCACGGTAATCTGCCGTTTAGGAATCCTGACGGTGACGTGCTTCAGGTTGTTCTCGGTCGCGTCTTTGATGAGGATGGAATCAATGTTCATTGTGCTCATTAAAATCTAAGTATTTTGTCTTCCGAGTCTGAAAAGGCGTTGGCGCGTTCCAGTTGGAGTTGCAAGGTTTCAAAATTTTCGGTTTGGAGTTGCGCACTGAAGCGGTGGACTCTACTCATAACACGAATCAAGGCGGTTGGGTCACTTTGACGGGTGAATTTTCGCAAGGCATCCAAATAATCCGTCCTGAAAACCGTTGGGATGATGATTTTTGTTTCGTTAGCGTGGGTCAGTTCCGCGTTCATCATAATGCGTGAAACACGCCCGTTCCTGTCATCGAAGGGATGTATTTCGCTGACCATAAACAACATAAAGACTGCTTTCGCGAAAGGCGAGCGAAGAGCCCGATAGAAATCGAATCCTTTTTTCAAGGTGCCTTTGACGAGTTCGTAATCAACGAAAAGACAGTTTCCGGCGCGGTTGTTTTGCATCTTGAACAGCCCTGGGTGCTTCTCTGGACGGGCAGAAAGCAACTTTTTGTGCCTTGCTTGCAATAGTTCAATCAATTCGTCAGGGGTGTTGGGCACGATTGACATTTCACGACGGTCGGAAACGATGGCAAATGTTCCCAACATATCGTGTGAATCTTCGTTTCTTGCGGGTAGGGGAAGATTGGTCTCAATAATCTGTTTGGCATCGTCGATGGTGAATTCCGTGCCTTCGATGTAGTTGGAAAAATAACTTTCGAAAAAGGCGAAATTGCGGTAAGCCAAAGTGGTTGGACTGTTTTCGGGGTAGGACGGGAACACGTCGTTATTGAGCACGGTGAATAGGTTTTGGAACAACTCGTAACGATGAGGGTCGTAAGGTTCTCCGAAAACCCGTGCCGTGGCCAAAGGTGAGGTCAGGATGTTCGCGTCGCGTGTTGAGAGCAAGGCACCGATGAGTTTGTCCAATCGTGCGTATTCGTCAGTCATCCCCAACCGTTCCGAAAGCACTTTCGCCTTGTCGCGCAAGGCATTGATGGCAGTCTCGCCATTGATTCTGATGACTTTCTCCAAACGTTCTTCGATGACGGATTGTGGCAGGCATTTCCCTCCGTCTTTTTTCTGATAGGCGGTTTGTAGATTCTCCAAAAATGCCCTTTCGGGACAAGCGATGAAAAGCCCGTTGACGAAAGGCGTGTCCTCCGGCTGACCCGATTGACCCTCCAAAAGATGGATGATAAGCCCTGGCAGCGTTATCTTTTTGGTGTATTTGTAGGTCAGGAAAAAGTCGCCAGAAGCGGTTGGTTTCATTTCGATTGCCGAGCGATGGCTGACAACGGCTTCAGGAAACAATCGTCCCAAGATGAGGAAAAGGTTTCGCCTCACGATGACCTCTTCGGACTCGTTCAAGTTGGAAGTGTAGATTTTAGGCATCACCTTTTTGATACGTCCTTTTTTCACCAAGTCAGACAAGTAATAGGAATATTTCTTGTCGCCATTGGCTATCATAACTTCAGGCAAGGCTTCTCCGATTTTTGGAAAATTTTCCATTTTTGCATAAATTTCGGCAAAAATACGGAGTTTTTTCCTTTTTCATAGGTTGTTTCTTGGAAATTTTTCCATTTTCAAGCGGAAATTACGGAAATTTTTCCATTTTTACAAAATCTCCCGCGCAATCCAAGCGCAAGCCTCGGCATCGGCCAAGGCGTGATGATGGTTGATAAGCTCGAATCCGCAGGCCGCCGCCACGGTGTGCAGTTGATGGTTGGGCAATCGTTTTCCGAAATGCTTTCGTGAGGCGCGACAAGTGCAATAAAACTGATAGTCAGGGTAATCCATTTGGTAGCAACGCATCACGGCTTTCAGGCAACCCTCGTCGAAAGGGCTATTGTGCGCCACCAAAGGCAGGCCATCAATGAGCGGCTCGATTTGTCGCCAGACGTATGGAAACACGGGCGCGTCCTCGGTGTCCTCCTTGGTGATGCCGTGAACGAGCGTGTTCCAATACAGGTAATAGTTCGGCTCCGGCTGGATAAGCGAATAGAACGAGTCCACAAACTCGCCCTCGCGGACAATCACAACTCCAACGCTGCACACACTTGTGCGCTCGTTGTTGGCGGTCTCGAAGTCGATGGCGGCGAAGTTGTTCATAAAGGGAACGATTTGTGTAAAATTTTGTGTTATTTTTTTAGAAATATAGTTTATATATCTCATTTTCAATGGGCTATATTTTATTGGTATAGAGGGCTGAATTGTGGTATTTTGAGTTTTATGCTGCACACACTTGTGCGCTCGTTGTTGGCGGTCTCGAAGTCTATGGCGGCGAAGTTGTTCATTTCTTGCTGTAATTGTTCCACATCCGTTTCATCACACCCGCCATTTCTTGCCGCAGCCAAAGCGGTTCCAGCACTTCAAGCGCGTCGCCGTTCCAGAGGAGCTCTTGCTGGAAATCGAAGGTGGGGCGGACTTGCAAGGTGAAAATGCTGTGGTCGGCGGTGCGCTCGGTTTCCTTTTGGCTTGGGTGCAAAGGCAAGGAACGCAGGTAGTTGGCTTGGTTGGCATTGACCTTAATCTTCACCGTTTCTATTCCGGTTCCGTCGCCACGGATGACGCCGAAACAGCCCTCAAAATAGACCTCGGGACTGAAATCCTTGGGATAGGAAAAAGGCTCGTCCGTCAGTTGGGCCTCCAAAACGCGGTCCAAGGAATAGATGCGGATTTTGCCCTCATAAACGCTGTTGCCGACCAAATACCAACGTTGGCGAAACAGTTTCACACAATAAGGCGCCACCCAGAAAGTGCTTTCGTGTTCTCTCCAATATCCCTTGTAGGTAATTTCCAGCACTTTGCTTTTCTTCATCGCGGCCATCACCGTGTCCAAGAAGTCCTGTCCCGATGGGATGTTTTCAAGCAAAATGCGGTCGCTGAGCGACTTGTTTTCAAGTAGCGTGTTGCTGACCGACATACTGTTGAGCAGCCAGCGTTGCAGGCCATCGTCCTCAAGCGCCTCGCGGTTCTCGATGTAATAGCGGTCGCCGTCGCTCTTGTCGCACATAATGACGAGGCCGAACATCTCTTCCACCGTGTTTTTCCAAGTGTGGAACGTGCGACGCGGAATCTCCAGACCCTCGCTCAAATCGGTTTCGAGCCACCTGCGGTTGATTTCCTTCAGAGTGATTTTCTTGGCTTTGTAGAGCGTTTCTACGAGCCAGACGTATTTGTTGATTTGGTTTTTGGACATTGTTTAGTTTGAATGTGTCCTATATGACTAATGAAAACTAACGGTCTTCAAACAGAATATGTTGAAAAGACTTTGTTAACAGCTTTTTCCTTTGTTCGATGAATTCTAAAAAATTATCGAAACTATAATCTGTTAGATTGGGAATGTTATGTCTTGCTTTAAAATTGTCATCTCTATCAGAAATCCATTCATCAAAGGGTTTGGCATTTTTTGTTTTATTTTCAATTTCATCAAGCAATTCCAGATTGCAAATAGAATTGTAACAAGACAAATACTTTTCAATCTTTTCATCATCATACCCTCTTTGTTTCAGCTTTTTCCTTTGAAATTCGGTTTGAGGATAAATATGGTCTTCATGAAATATTTTGTCTTTCCAATCACGCCCTGGATACAATAAAGATAGTATCAAATAGCTATACCTTGTTCCATAGTTAGCTTGAAGCATACTTTCAATTTCCATTGAATTAAAAGAAGGTTCTATTTGCAGTTCCCGGTTAAGTAATTCATAAGGAAATCTGTCATATTGTGAGTCAACAATCTTTCTCATCTGAGTCAACTTCGTGTCACTAGACCCTCCTAACCCATTTTTAAGAATGACATAAACCAACCATTTTTGAATGTTGTTTTGGTCTTTAACATCCTCTATATTGGTTGAAGTTAAATAATTCTTTCTACTAATATTCTTAATGTATTGAGCAATCGGTAACAAAGCTAATTTAGTAACAAGGTTTTTGTCATTAAAACCATATCTACTGATTAATGATACCGTATTTCGAATTACCTCTTTTGTCGTTTCCCAATGAATTTCGATTTTTTCCAAATTCGATTGAGTAAACGATGACAATTTATATTGTATCGGTAGGTCTTCTGTTAAATACATCGCTCCTTTCATAACAAAGTCCTTGCCGAAACTATATCCAACACCTATTTTATTGATTTCATCTGTAAAACTGTTTATTTCTTCTCTTGCATTCAAAGTTTTCCATTTGGCTGTTGCGGTAGATAATAGAATATCACTATATTCTAGTTTTTGTCCACCTGTATTGGTTCTAATGAAAATCTCAAGAACTTTGTCGTAATCATCAGACTTCTCTTCATAATAATTGATTATTCTGCTAACATTTATGACCGAATGAAGCCTCCCTATTATTCGTTTTGCAATCCTTTGTTCTTCTTCTGAATAATGTTCAAGCTGGTTCTCAATCGCGTCTTTTGCATCTTCGGCATCATCGAAATTTAGAATATCACCGACACGATACCAAAACTGAGGATAATCAGCTCTTGGAATAGGAGCCCCGTCTTCCTTAAACAAAAACTGATATGTCAAATCTTCAGGATTCTCGTTATTACGATTCCACAATAAATTTAAATACAGTTTTGTTTTTTTCCACTTTCTATAAAAGAATCTGTATGTCCCGCGAAGACCAATATTTAGAGATGTTATACGTTGTTGACCATCTAAAACTAGGTAAATGTCTTGATTAACACCATCTAGATTTGCTTCAGTATTATGTGGAAATTCTTCATCAAAATCCCTAACAAAATCATAAGAAATCCAATCTTTTTTTCTTTCTTCACGAATGTGCCAAAACAAAAATGAACTAATTGGGTAACCGCACATCAATGAATCAAACAATTTTTCAACTTGATATGGATTCCAAACATACTCGCGTTGAATTGCAGGTAAAAAAGTATTTCTCCCAATTTTTTCAGTAATCAAATCTCTTATTGTTGTGTTTTGATAGGACATAGTTTGAATGAATTAATTTGGCAATAACTTGTTGTAATGATAATTTGTGCAAAAATAGTGTTTTTTCTTTTCTGTTTTTCAAGTTCACCACAAAAAATGCCGATAATCCCACCAAAACTCCGACCGTCTCAAATATTGGCTGAAAGGCTCTTCGGGATGCTTGCGCCAATGCCGGTACTCAATCTTGTCGAGAATTTCATCACTCAACCATTCGTCATCTGAAAGCAGTCTCCAATGCTCGTGGAATTTGTGGTTTTTGTCCATCTCGCTACTTGGCACCACATCCCGTTTCAATTCCTTCGTGAGCAGTTCCACAAGTTCGTCTTTGTTTAGCCGCTTAATGCGGTCAACCAAAGGAACCTTTTCGTATGGCTTTATCCGATTGCCGACCATAAGTTTCAAGATATACTCCAAGACACAAAACTGGATGCGATTGGTGTATTCTTCGTCTCGGTCTTTGGTGTAGCGGGCAAGGACTTTCTTCAAACTCCCGCCTTGCTGTACGAAACCAGCAAGACGCACCAACTTTTTCTCCATAGAACTCCAATTCCATTCGGCTCCGAGGTCGTCCCAATACTCTCGGTTGGCCATCATTCCTTCGTATTCCTTTAAGGGGACGTGATAGGGTGCATTATACATAACTTTAGCGTTTTAGTTTTACGCTGCAAAGAAAAAGAAAGCCTGTGCCGAATCGCAGCACAGGTTCAAAGTTTTTTCAAAAAAGACGCTTTGAGCCTTTCATGCCGAAATAAATCTTACTTTTGCGTCATGGTTCTGTCCCTTCCACGGGAGCAAGCAAAATCCCGAACTGTTCAATATGCACCGTAGGATTTGGGCTGGCGAAAACCAAATGACAGTTAATTTGAATCTGCTTTTCGGTTTAATATATGTGACACATCTTAACCTTCGCTTCAGGAATTCCCCGCTCTTCTACCGTCATTATATCGCGGTCAAGTATCACGAAATCAGCGTCTTTTCCTACTTCGATGCTGCCTTTTCGGGCTTCTAAGAAACAGCCTTTGGCCACCCAAATCGTGATGGAGCGCAAGGCTTGCTTGCGGGTGAGTGCGTTCTCCATTTGAAAACCTTCGGCGGGCGTGCCGTCCAAATGCTTGCGGGCGACGGCGGCATAGAAAGTGTAAATCGGGCTGATGTCCTCGATGGGGAAGTCGGTGCCATTGATGACCCACCCGTTCTGTTGCAGCAACTGTTGGTAGGCGTAGGCGTTCTTGATGCGCTCGCCAAGACGCTCGTCGGCCCAGTCCATATCGGAAGTGCAATGCGTGGTTTGGATGGAAGGGATGACGGAAAACTCGCCAAAACGCTGGAAATCAGCGTCGCTTACTGTTTGCGAGTGCTCAATGCGCCAGCGGAGGTCGTTTTTGCCTTTGAGGTATTCGGAAAAGATGTCCAAGATATGATGAACTCCGCCGTTGCCGATGGCGTGGCAACACACTTGATAACCAGCATCGTATGCCTTTTGGCAAACGTGGCTGTAGAAGTCGTCGCTTTCCAAAATCAAGCCGTCGTTGGTCGGGTCGTCGGTGTAGGGTTCAAGCAGTTTCGCGCCGCGAGAGCCTAAAGCACCATCGGCGTAGATTTTCACGCTGCGGACGGTGAGCCTTTCCTTGTCGATAACACCTTGATTCATAAAGTAATCCATCGTCTCGTCGTCGGGATTGACCATCGCGTTGACGTGCATCTTGAGTTGTCCGGCCTGTTGCAGGCTGTCGATAAGATTAATGGTGGCGATGTCTTGTCCCGCATCGGTGACGCTCGTCAGGCCAACCGCCATGCAGTTCTCTTGCGCTTTCATCAAGGCTTGAACCCGCAATTCGGTTTCCATTTTCGGCACCAAAGCCTTGGCAGCATCGGCCAAATTGTCCAACAACACGCCCGTGCAGCGACCCTCCTTGACGATGGCCATACCGCCGTCCATCTTTGTGTTTTCGCTAATGCCCGCCAAATCAAGCACTTCCTTGGACACCAAAACGGCGTGACCGTCCACGCGGGTCAGCAGGACTTTTTTTTCTGGAAAAGCCTTGGCAAGTCTTTCATTGTCAGGAAATTCGGCCACTTCCCAAAGGTTTTGGTCCCAGCCGCGACCCAAAAGCCATTCGGAAGGGTAGAGGCTATCATGGACTTTTAGCCGCTCAATGATTTCGTCGTAGGAGCGACTGCCTTTCAGGTCGGCCCAGCGGATGAGGTTTTCGCCGTATCCCGTGAAATGGCAATGCCCGTCCATAAAGCCCGGATACACCGCATCGCCTTGTGCGTCAATGGTTTCCTTGGCGTAATAATGGCCTGTGATGGTCGCTTCATCGCCGACGGCGACAAATTTTCCGTCTTTCACGGCAAAGGCTTGGGCTTTGGAGAAATCCTCGTCAACGGTATAGACGTTGGCATTGTGGACGATGAGGTCAACGGGTGTTTTCTGGTTGCATGAGGTCATAAGCATTAGAATTGAAGCGCAGAACGCTGGAATGATGGTTTTAAGTGATTGTTTTACAGTTGCTTTCATGTCTATATGTTTTTTTGAATTCAAAATATCTTCAAGATGTCCCAAACAAGATTGCCTTCAAAGCCCTTCTGCATTGCGTATGCGGCCAATTTGCGTTTTTTCTCGAAGTCGTTGGCAGCTTTCACGGTCTTGGATTTTGTCTTCAAAATATCGATGAGCCGCTGGCGATAGGTTTCTTTGTCGGTTTGGCCAAGGGCTTCGTCAATAATCTCTTTATCAATGCCTTTCTGAATAAGGTGGAAACGGATTTTGTTCACGCCCCAGCCGCTTTGGTTGATTTTGCCGCGCACGAAACTTTTGGCAAACCGCTCATCGTTGACAAAACGGTTATCCAACAGATAATCAAGGATTTCGTCTTTTTCTTTTTGCGGAATGTCGAAGGTTTTCAGTTTGTCGCGCACATCCTTTACGCAACGTTCCTGATAGGCGCAATACTTGGCTATTTTGTCCAAAACTTGGTCGGGGGTGAGCGGCTTGTCAGGTTGTTTGGGCATCAGCAGTCGATTTTAAGGTCGCCGTCTTTTATCCAGCCTATCTTTCTTAGAATCAAGCCAAAAAGCCAAGTGAGGACGGCGGGCAGCACAAAGCAAACAAGCAACATCCCAATCCACATATTCGCGCCGCCTTCTGGCATAGCGGTATAGATGCCGATAGGCCCGACGAGGCCGCAAGTGCCCATACCTGAACCGATAGGGATGTTCTGCAAATGGAAGACGCAGGTGGAAATCGGGCCGGTGATGGCGGCAGTGAGCAGTACGGGAATCCAAATTTTCGGGTTTTTCACGATGTTGCCCATTTGCAGCATAGAAGTACCCAAACCTTGCGCAACAAGTCCGCCCCAGCGGTTTTCCCTAAAACTCAGTATGGCAAAGCCAATCATCTGTGCGCAACAGCCCGCTGTGGCCGCTCCTCCGGCAATGCCGCCCAACCCAATGGCAAGGCAGATGGCCGCCGAACTAATCGGTAGTGTCAAGACCATACCGATGACCACCGAAACGACGATGCCCATAAGGAAAGGCTGCATCTGCGTGGCATTTTCGATGAAAGTGCCAAGCGCGGTCATTACCTTTTGAATAGGTGCGCCCACGGCGTAGGCTACCAACACGCCGCTGATGATGACCACTGCAGGGGTGACTAAAATGTCGACTTGGGTTTCCTTGTAGACCATCTTGCCCAACTCAACGGCCACAATGACAGCAGCGTAGGCTCCCATCGGGCCGCCGAGTTCGTTGCCTGCAATGCCCACTGCGATGGCACTAAACAATACCAAACCCTCACAGCCGAGTTTGTAGGCAATGGCCACGGCTATGGCGGCTCCCGTGGCGGCTTTGGCGTATTTCGCGATGGTAACGAAAGCCTCAATGCCCGTCTTGTCGCCCAAGGTCTGGAAGATGGTGCCGATGAGCAACGAAGCAAACAAGCCCAACGCCATAGCGCCAAGAGCGTCGACAAAATAGGCCTTCCAAGTGAGGTCGATGTTTTTTCGGTGCAGGAAGTCTTTGAATTTTCCCATAGGTAATTATGAGCCGCTTTGCGTCACTGCGAGGCACGAAGCAGTCCAGAGTTAAAACTCAATAGCTTAGTATTACTCTGGATTGCTTCGTCGTTCCTCCTCGCAATGACGTGAAACGTGTCAATTAAAATTCGATGCCTAGTATGCCGTTCTCCTTCATCAGGTCGGCGAGTTTGGTGTCGTTGTCGTCGACGGCGGCGAGGCAGTTGGTGACGATGCGGATTTGCTTGGCAGGATAGAAAGCCATCAAGTCCTTTGTGGTTTCATAAACGCAGTAATCCGTGGCGATGCCGCAAATGTCGATGCCATCAAAATGTTCAAATTCCTCGATGGTGCGACGAAGTTTCTCACCGCTGTGCTTGTTCTGGAAAATGCTAAACTCTTCTTTGTCAGCCAAATCGCCTTTCTGCATATAATGGATGTTGGAAAAGTTGGCAGTCAAGCCATTTAGTACTTGTTGCAAAGCGGGATATACATTCATGCCTTCGGTGCCTTGCACGCAGTGGGGCGGAAACACGCCGCCTTGTTCCACAAACGAGCAGTGATCCTTGGGATGCGCGTCTTGCGTGACGATAATCCAACTGTAGTTTTTCCATGCGCCACCGTCCAAAGCCTTGGCCAAATAGTCCATTGCTGCGGGACCGTTTTTGGTGGCCAAACTGCCTGTGGTGAAGTCGATTTGCGGGTCGACGATGATGAGCAGACGGTTGGGGAGAGTCGCTTCCTCGGCTTTGGTTTCGGCCTGGGTTTCTTTGGTGGCCTCTTCTTTTTTCTGGTTTTTGTTGCCGCAGCCCACTAAGGCAAGCGCAGCGACGAGCACGATGGCTCCAATGAGGTTTTTCTTCATCTTATTATGTGTTAGAAATTTGCGGCAAAGGTAGTGAATTTTTTGTTTTTGTGGCAACAGCATTTGTGTTCGTGCTTTGATGTTTGCTCGATACCATAGCCAAATCTACTAAAATAAGGACACTTTTGGCTTTATAATCGAAAATACTATAGCCAAATCCATCAAAAATTGGGTACTTTTGGCTCTAGTATCGGAAGCCAAAACGACTCTTATAGTTCCACTTTGGCGAAAAGGTCGTTCAAGGTGATTTCAGAATGAACGACATCTGACCATTCGTTTCGTTTCACGCCGTATGTGGTGATAAACACGTGTTGGAGCGCTTTTCGCGTTTTGGTGACGTGGCGGAAAGTCGCTTCGCGCGACCAAAGTTTGCGCTCGTATTCCTCCGTGATGACGTATGGCGACTTGGAGTATTTGATTTCGCAGATGTTAATCACCTCGTCGTTGCGGTCGATGAGCAGGTCGATTTGGCCGCCTTCCCACTCGGTTTCGTCGCTGTCGGTGAAGGTTTTGCACGACCACGAATAGGCACTGCTCAGCACGCCGAGAATGCCGAGTTTCGCCTTGATTTGGCGCAGGTGTTGGAGGCACACTTGCTCGAAAGCATAGCCTTTCCAAGCGTTTTGGGCGGGCAAGCCGTGGTTGTTTTGCCAGAATTGCTCGTCTTTGTGTGTCGACAATCCGGCGTGGCGCAAATAAAACAGCGTGAACGGGTCGGAAAGTTGATAGAGCGCGTCTTTGTCTGATTTCCCGATGGCGCTGTATCTCCTGATGAAGTCGCAACTGCACAATTCGTTGAGAATTGTGGTCAACCGCCCTCCGCTCTTCATTTTCAACGACTTGATGATTTCTTCGCGGGTCATACCCTTGGTTTTTTCGGCTAAGATTTCCACCACCTGCCGGTATTGCTCCGAGTCTTTGAACAAACTGCGATAAAGGAATTCAAACTCAGTGCTCAGCGGTGCGCCTTCGCGGAAAAACAGGTCGTCGATGCTTTTTGCGAAGGGCTTGTCTTTATCGAGCATATCCAAATAATAAGGTATGCCGCCCAAAATCATATAGGCTTCCGTGATTTGGTAGCGGTTCCAACGGATGCCTTTGGCCTTGATGAGAAACTCCTCCGTTTCGTTCAATCGGAAAGGGGCCAGGTAAATCTGTCGCGTGACGCGCCCGTAGAGGCCGCCTTTGTCGCCGATGATTTTCGACAGCATCCAAGTCGTGGAACTTCCGCAGATGAAGAGTTTCATGCCATCTTGCATTGAGGCCCACGAGTTCCAGAAGTACCCAAAGGCTTGGATAAAGTGGCTTTTGGGCGTGTCCATCCACGGCAGTTCGTCGAGAAATACCACGATTTTCCTTTTGCGGAGCGTACTTAAGTATTTGCGCAAGAGGCGGAAAGCCTCAAACCAAGTCTTGGGCACGGGTGTTGCCTTGCCGGTCTTTTTCTCGATTTCGGCAGCGAATACCGAAAGTTGCACCTGCTTGGGCGTTTCGTAAAGCCCAGTGAAGTAAAAGTCGAATTGCTCGTCAAAGAAACGCTTCACGAGATAGGTTTTCCCGACACGCCGCCGCCCGTAGATGGCCACAAGTTCGGCCTTGTCGGACTGGTATAGTTTCTTGATGAGGGATTGCTCGTAATCTCTTCCGATAATGCTGCGATTTTTCATAGTGTGTTTCGTCGTATTTCGCTGGCAAAGATAGAGATAAATTCCGAAACAGGATGCAATACCATAGCCAAATCTATCAAAAAATAGATACTTTTGGCTCTACAATCGATAATACTATGGCCAAATCTATCAAAAAAATGGTACTTTTGGCTATAGTATCGTGAATAAAAACACCCTTTGATTTTTGTGTATCTATTTGAATAACAGTTTAATCCAATCCGAATGACCAATGCGCCGTAGTGCATTTTTCACCCACTCTCTATTTTCAGGTTTGTACCAGAAAAAGAACCGCTGCTGGGCAAGTTTTTCCTCCTTTGTTTTGGCACAAAAAACTGGCTCCAAAGTATATGGGTCGTAGCCGGAATAATAGATTTCTGTGGCCAAGGTCATGGGGGTTGGGGTGAAGTCCTGAACCTGTTCCAAATGATAGCCTAACTCCTTGGTTCTCACAGCTAAATCAGCCATGTCTTCAAGATAACAGTCGGGGTGCGAGGAAATAAAATAGGGAATCAACTGCTGGTTCAAATGTTCTTTCTCGTTGATTTGGTCGAACTTCCTTTTCAGCTTCACGAACATGTCAAACTTGGGCTTGCGCATGAGTTTGAGTACGGCATCGCTGGTGTGCTCGGGGGCGACTTTCAGCCTGCCGCTGACATGTCGCGTGACCAATTGGTGGAAATATTCGTCGTAGCCCATCGCCTTGTTTTCTTCGGGCGAGCAGTCGTGCAAAAACAAATCATAGCGGATGCCAGAGCCGATGGTGGCCTTCTTGACTTTCGGGTGTGCGTCCACCTCTTTATATATGTCGATGAGCGGATGGTGGTCGGTGTTGAGGTTTTTGCAGACGGTGGGTTGCAGGCAGGTCGGACGGGCGCATTTCTCGCATAGGCGTTCATCTTTACCCTTCATACTGTACATGTTGGCCGACGGACCGCCCAAGTCGCTGATGTAGCCCTTAAAGTCCTCCATTTCAGTGACTTTTTCCACCTCGCGCATAATGGATTCCTTGCTCCGCGAAGCCACGAACTTGCCTTGGTGCGCCGAGATGGTGCAAAAAGCGCAACCGCCAAAACAGCCACGGTGCAAATTCACCGAGTGGCGAATCATTTCGTAGGCGGGAATCACGCCACGCTTGGCATATTTCGGATGTGGCAGCCTCGTATAAGGCAAATCAAAAGAAGCATCAATCTGCTCCGTGGTGAAAGTCGGCAAGGGCGGGTTGATGACAAGTCTTTGGTTACCAATTTCTTGAATTAGTCTTGCCGCGTGTTTCTTGTTCGATTCCTCTTCGATGTGACGGAAATTAGAAGCATATTTCTTCTTGTCTTTCAGGCAGACTTCGTGCGAGACGAGTTCGATGGTCTCGCCTTTGAAATCGGGCAACGGCTGTTTTTTGTCTTGCAAAAAGAAAGTCTGTTGGATGTCAGTCAATTCGCTGACTTTTTTCCCGCTTTGGATGGCCTTCGCGATTTCCACCATCGTGAGTTCGCCCATACCGTAAACGCCAATGTCGGCCTTGGAATCGACCAAAATGCTGGGATTCAGGCAGTCGTCCCAATAGTCGTAATGTGTCACGCGCCTTAATGAAGCCTCGATGCCGCCGATGACGACGGGCACGTCGGGATAGAGTTGCTTGAGGATGTTGCTGTAAACCACAGTGGCGCGGTCGGGACGGAAGCCTGCCTCTCCGCCTGGGGTATAGGCATCATTGCTGCGCAGGCGTTTGTTGGCGGTGTAGTGGTTCACCATCGAGTCCATGCAGCCCGCCGACACGCCGAAAAACAACCTCGGCTTGCCGAATTTCTTGAAGTCGCGCAAATCGTCCCTCCAGTTGGGCTGCGGAATGAGCGCCACACGGAAACCATTGTGTTCCAGTACTCTACCGATAACTGCCGCCCCAAACGCAGGATGGTCGACATACGCATCGCCCGTGACGAAAACGATGTCCACCTCGTTCCAACCGCGCAGGTCGGTCTCTTTTTTTGTTATCGGTAGCCAGTCTAAGAGGGTCATTTGCAAACTTCTTGCTCAAACTCTGCAACATCAACAATGCGACAATTGTGTACTTCTTTGAGTACCAATAAATCATGAACACAAGGCATAGCGTTCGTGTCTGACGGCTTTCACTTCGGCTAAAATGTCTTCTTCCGAGATTTCGTTGGTGCGGAAAACATCAAGGAAATAATCAAGTTCCGCACGGATGCTTTGATTGGTGAGTGCTTTGCCAAGCCTTAATTGTGCCCGCACAGGCATTTGCTGAAGGAGTAACAGAAGTTGGTTGTAACTGATGTCAATAGTTGCATTCATAATTTGGAATCTGTTTTGTTGCTGCAAAAGTAGCAATACTTTTCCAAGTAGGATGGCATTTCTGGCAGATTTGTGAAAGATTTGTTTCTTTTTCCTCTACCCAAAAGAAATTTTGTCTATTTTTGCCCCTGCCATTCCGGGAAAAATCGGAGTGGCCAGAGAAAGCACATTCTTCGCTTTGTTCCTAATGTAGTGAATCTGCACAATTCGCGTAAGAGGGAGGTTAAGAGAAGAGGTTGCTTTCGCTGTTATGTTGCGTCTAATCAAACACAACATAAACAGCGGAGCAATTCCTTGATTCTTATTTTCCTTCTTATGGGAGTGCAGACCCAACTACTTGAAATAAGGATAAGTTTGGGAGGCTCCGCTCTGTAGGTTGTTGAATTGTCCGTTTGAGCCGATGGACACAAAACTAATTGTAAAAATATGAAGAAAAAAGTTAGAACAATGGCATTGACAATCCTGTCAATTGTGATGGTTGCTACAATGGGATGCAACAAAACCGATGACCCGAACAATGGAGGCGGAGGTGGTAACGGAGGAAACACCTACAATGGCCACGCCTATGTTGACCTTGGATTACCAAGCGGAACTTTGTGGGCGACCTGCAACGTGGGTGCTGACGCACCGGAAGACTATGGCGATTACTTCGCTTGGGGCGAGACACTGCCTAATGGCGTTTACGATTGTAACACCTATCAGTACTTCAACTTAAACGATTGGCCATTCGAAATAACTAAATATTGCACCTATTGCACCGACTATGAATTTGGCTATAATGGCTTCATCGACAATCTGACTACCCTATTATCTGAGGACGATGCGGCCACAGCCAACTGGGGAAACGGCTGGCTTATGCCTACCAAGGAACAATGTATGGAGTTGTTAGAATACACGGCTAGCACTGAGACAATGCTGAATGGTGTGAATGGCATGCTTTTGACTGGTGCTAATGGGAATAGTATCTTTCTGCCCTTTGCTGGCTGGTATATTGATGACGATGGTGTGGAGGGGGGAGAACTCTATGGTGTCCGTAGGTATTATACTTTTTGGTCAAGTTCACTTAACTTTAATGGCCCGTATTGTGCATGGGGTGTCAAGTTAGAAAATGGCTACTATAGAGCAGTGAGCCTTGGACGAGAAGGTGGTTCCTCTATCCGTCCTGTCCGTTCCGCTAATTAAACAAGCAATACAATCAACTTAACGTCAAACAAATAAAAACAAACAAAATGAGTAATTTTGAAATTTTCAAGTCGGATTTAAACGATGCTGTCAAAATTTCCATTATTCGTGCCAATAACATTGGAAACGCAATCAACACAAATGATGTCATCTCTGCTTTAGATGCCAAAGTCGAGGAATATGTTAGAAACAGACCTCACCAAAAATTCATCTGCAATGAACCTCCTATGCGTGTCATTTTAGAAGGTATTAGTGGATTGACTTTTGAAGAATTCTGATATTAAGCAGATAAGCATATTTGGTTTACATATTGTTGTGAGACCCGTTCTTCCGAATTTGCAATTCGGAAGGCTTGAATATCAGCATTTGAAATGCGCAAATGAATAATGCGGCTGCCGTGGTACGACAACCCTACAGCCCGGGCGGGATGGTGTAGGGCTGTCACAAGGTTGCTGAGCCTGTCGAAGCATCGTGGCAGCCGCTTGTTTATGTCATATTTTCTCCAACGAGTCTCTCATTACACGCTTATTGTTTAAGCGGTACATAATACTTTACAACAAAACAGCGGAACCTCAAAAACTCCGCCGTTTTTGGTAGAAAACCGTGATAATTGCACATATATTTGCCATTATTTTATGCAAAAAAAGTAAAATATTGATTTTAAATGATTTGCATTTTATTGTTACACTTTTTGGAACGAATTTTAGCGGTTTCTTTACACTTTTTCCAACGAATAATTCAAGTATTTTACATTTTTTCAAGGGAAAAACAGATTTTCATTACACTTTTTGGAACGAGTTTTTTCCAAAATTGACAAAATTTCACGATTTTGGAAAAAACTCATTGTGGTTTCAGAATAATTTATTTCCTTTGCATCCTGTTAGAATATAGAATGTTATGGAAAAATTGATAGGTCGCGAACATGAGATAAAATTGCTGAAGGAATATACCAGTTCCGAGCGTCCTGAATTTGTTGCTATTTATGGTCGCCGAAGGGTCGGCAAGACTTATCTCGTCAACCAACTGTTCAATGGAAAAATGGCTTTTGCCATAACGGGCGTACTCAACGGCACCAAGGAGGAGCAGATGGAGGCTTTCATTGACGCCATGCAGGAATATAGCGGCAAACTGCCCGAAAAACCCAAAACATGGATGGAGGCTTTCAGGATCCTGAAACTTTACCTGAAGAAGAAAGTCGCGCTGAAACGCCGTTGCATCGTGTTTCTCGATGAATTGCCTTCGATGGACACGCAACGGTCGGGATTCGTGCGGGCATTGGGCTATTTTTGGAATAGTTGGGCTTCGCTGCAAGACAACCTGACGCTGATCGTGTGCGGCAGCGCCACCTCGTGGATGATACGCAACATCATCAACGACAAAGGCGGCCTCCACGACCGCATCACGCACGAATTGCATTTGCACCCGTTTACGCTGAAAGAGACAGAGTTATACCTCAAGAGCCGGCAATTCAAGTGGGACCGCCTGACCGTCATGCAGGCATACATGGCCTTGGGCGGCGTGCCCTATTATTTGAGCCTGCTTCATCGTGGCGAGAGTTTCGCCGCCAACATCGACCGACTGTTTTTCGGCGACGAAGAAGAACTTCGCAGGGAATACAAACGGCTGTATTCCACTTTGTTCAAGTCGCCGGAATCGTATATGACCATCGTCAATGCTCTGGCAAAAGTCAAGGCAGGAATGTCGCGCGACGAATTGAGAAAGGCTTTGTGTCAGGATTCAAGCGGATCGCTCAGCGGGAAACTTGAAGACCTCGTCAATTGCGACATTCTTCGCAAGTATCCCATCCATAACAAAACCACGAAAAAGAATTCCGCCATCTACCAACTTGTTGATTTCTACTCACTTTTCTACCTCACCTTCGTGTCGCGTGCCGAGGCTGAGACGGGCTATTGGAGCAACCATATCGGCACTTCCGAGGTCAACACATGGTTGGGATTGAGTTTTGAGCGGGTGTGCCTGACCCATGTACAACAAATCAAGCAAGCACTCCACATTGATAGGATTTCGACCCAATTTTATTCATGGCGAAGCCAGAAAAGTACACCAAAAGCGCAAATCGACATGGTTCTTGACCGCGCCGATGGCATCATCAATCTGTTTGAAATCAAATACAGCGAGGCGGATTTTCGCCTTGATAACGATGAGGCCAAAAAACTGCAAAACAGGATAGCGGCTTTCCGCAATGAAACAAAAACGAAGAAAGCCTTATGGCTCACATTGCTAACTACTTACGGTATTAATGAAGGCCGTTATTCCTCAACTTTTGTTTCGATTTTAACGATGGATGACTTGTTCCAATAATTGGTTTTCGTAATCTGAGTTTTTTCCAAAGTTGATAAAAAATCACAATTTTGGAAAAAACTCAACCGAAAATCCCACACTTCTTTCCAACGAGTTTTACCGTTCAAAAACCCTCAAAAAATGGATTTCGGCCTCCTCCAAGGCTTGCGTAATGGCTTGCTCATAGCCGAGGCTGCTCAAAGTTTGGTCTGTGACCACCAGCACATTTTTGTAGCCACATTTTTGACAAATCTTGCCCATCTTTTTGCGTGCGCCGTGGCCTTCCACCAACTGTGGCTGCGGCAGCGGGACGGTGTGAATCACCTTGCCGGGCAAACGGTGAATCTGTTTTCTGATATGATAGGTTTCCATGATTTGATCTTTAGTGGAGCAAAAATACAATTATTATTCGAATTATTTTCATATCTCAAAAAGATTTCCGACCTTTGCAGCCTCAAAAATCAAAAACAAATTTGTAATTAAAAAATTGTAATTCAAAGTGTTATGAGTAAGTTTAATGACATAATGAAGGAAGTAGGCTCAGCTTTGGTGAGCAAAAAGTTCTGGGTTGAACTGCTGATTATGACTTTCGGCATGTTTATGACGGGTGTTTGCGTGTATTATTTCCTCGTCCCGAGCAAACTGATTGTCGGTTCCATTTCGGGTCTCTCCATCGTGCTGACCAACATTTTCAACGGTATGGGCATCAGCATCAGCCTTTCGATGATGATTTCCATCATCAACGCTATCTTGCTGATTCTGGCCTATTTGCTCATCGGCAAGGAGTTCGGACTCAAAACAGTGTATTGCGCCATGATTCTCGGTCCCATGACCAAGGTGTGCGAATGGATTTACCCTTGGGAAAACTTCGCCACCCCGAACAGCTACCTTATTAATATGGGTGTCGACCCAAGTTCGGCCTATTCCGTGATGGGCAACCCGTGGTTCGACCTGCTTTGCTGCGTGATTATCCTCAGCGCGGCCCAAACGCTGATGTTCTCCATCAACGCTTCCACGGGCGGCCTCGACATTTTGGCCAAGATCGTCAACAAATACTTGCACTTCGACATGGGCAAGTCGGTGAGCGTGGCGGGTGCCATCATCTGCCTCACGGCTTTCGCCATCAACCCCTTCCAGATGGTTGTTATCGGTCTCATCGCCACTTGGATTAACGGTCTGGTAGTGAATATGTTCACCGCCAACCTCAACCAACGCAAGCGTGTTTGCATCGTCTCGAAAGACTACGACCGCATCCGCCGTTTCATTATTGACGACCTACATCGTGGCTGCACGCTTTATGAAGTCATCGGAGGCTACACCAACGAAAAGTCGATTGAATTGGAATCGTTGCTTACCAACGACGAATTCTCAAAACTGATGGAATACCTCGGCAAGAACGAAATCAATGCCTTCACCACGGCAGGCAACGTGAGTGAGGTGTACGGCCTGTGGGCAAAGGATCGCCACCGGGCAAAGAAACACGCCGAGAAACGTTGAAGATGTTCAAAAAAAAGTCGTTTTTCTTCGCGAAAAGCGGCTTTTTTCTCAAATAGGTTTCCTATTTTTGTACTCTCGAAAACAATCAAAGTTTTACGATATGAGTACAAATCAAAAATTGAGAAAATTCGGCGGCATCAGCCTGATTGTCACGGCATTGCTGCTGGCCTTCATGCCCTCGTGCGGCAAGAAGGGAACGACGAAAGGCCCGGAAATGTTCGTGGAGCGCATCCAGCCTTTGAATGAGGCCATGTTGGCCTTGCTCGACAGTTACACTTCGGGTATCATTGCGGCGGGCGAGCCTGTCATGGTGCGGTTCAACAATCCCGCGACGCTGAAAGTGAAGTACGGCGAACCCATCCCCGCCAAGGCTTTCGACTTCAAGCCCGCGTTGAAGGGCAAGGCCGTTTGGATTGACGAGAACACCATCGGTTTCCAGTACGACGACATCGACAAGGACCAGAACTATGTCTGCCAGTTCAAAATGGCCGACTTCGTGGATGTGCCTGCTGACCAGCAACTTGAGTTTGGCTTTGGCGTGCGCCGGCAGAATTTCAGCCTCGTCACGATGCAGCCTGTTTGCACCTCCAACGAAGAGATGAGTTATCTCATGCAGGTTGCCTTTGCCACGCCCATCGACCTTGAGGATGCCGTCAAAATCTTTGATGACGCTTTCCGCAAAGCCCATCCCGTGGAGGTGGCTTCGTTGGGCAACAACCTCTTTGAGTTTGAGTTGCAAGGCTTTAAGCGCCAGAAAGACGAATATGAGATGCCCGTCGTTCTCGATGGAAAGGCCATTGACTGCAAGGCCAAGATGGAACGCAGCCTGACCGTTTATGCTCAGGATGTCTTCAAGCCCGTGATGTTCGATGTGGACAAGGCGGGAAGCAAGGGAACTTTGCTTTTCTCGCAGCCGCTGAAGGAAAACCAAAACCTTGACGGCTTCGTGAATTTCGACCAAAAAGTTGGCTATAAGGCTGACATTAAGGGAAATAAGGTGGATTTCTATTTCGATAAGTCCAACCTTTATCCTTACCAGTTGGAGAGCCTTCAACTGACCGTGGGCAGTGGTATTCGTGCCGCCAACGGTATGCTCCTGCAAAGCGATTATCAGTATGGTTTCGACCTGACCGACAACCTCCCGAAGGTGCGCTGGACTGACGATGGTGTCATCATTCCCGATGTGAACGAAACTACCATCTATTTCGATGCCATCTGCCTTAACTCGGTGACTTTGAGGATTGTGCGTATCTTCGACGACAACATCCTTTCCTTCTTGCAGGACAACGAATTGAACGAAACTTACGGCGTGCGCAAGGCGGGTCGGTTGGAGAAAAAGGTGCGTTTGGCCATCGACAACCCATACGCCAACCAGTGGAAGACCTTCCCGATTGTGCTTTCCGACTATATCAAAGTGGAACCGGGTGCGATGTACCAGTTGAGCCTCAATTTCGGTCCCGCCGACTACACTTTTGCATCTGATGAAATGCGCAGCGCAGTGTCTGAAAACGAGGTACTTGAGGCTTCCTATTGGGACGGCAACGCCTACGATTACAAAGAATACCGCTACGACGGCGAGTGGGGCGACCCGAATGGTTTCTATTATTATAATTATGTGGAGCAGAAAAAGAACATCGTCGTCAGCGATTTGGCCGTGACCGCAAAAATGGGTCGCAGCGATGCGGTGGATGTGTTTGTCTACAGGATTTCCGATGCCACGCCGGTTTCGGGCGCACAGGTGACGGCCTACAGTTTCCAGCGTCAGGAATTGGTCAAAGGTAGCACCGATGCGCAGGGTCATGCGCAACTGAAGTGCGAAAACCGTCCTGCCTTCGTGATGGTCACGGACAAGAAAGGCAGCAAGTCGGTGATAAAGTTGAACGATGGCAATGCGCTCTCTTACAGCCGTTTCGATGTGGCGGGCGAGCCTGTCGAGAAAGGCGTTTCGGGCTTTGCCTACAGCAATCGTGGCGTGTGGCGGCCAGGTGATGAGATGCAACTCAACCTGATGCTGAACGATTTCGAGTCGAGCGTGCCTGCCGACTATCCTGTTGTCCTTGAGGTGGTTGACGCGACGGGTCGCCTCTATGCCAAACAGGTGAACACCAAACCCGTGAACGACATTTATTGCTTCCGCGTCCCGACCAATGTCAGCGACGAAACGGGAGTGTGGACGGCGCGTTTCAAGGTGGGCACAAGCACCATCACCAAGAACCTTCGCGTGGAAACCGTGAAGCCTAACCGATTGGAAATCAACTTCAACTTGCCCGAAGTGGTCAGTTTGTCACGCAATGAGCGTGTCAATCTGACTTCGAGATGGCTCAATGGCATGAAAGCCAACGGTTTGAAGGCTGAAGTGGATGTGAAATTGCGCGGCGGCGAAACCACATTTAAGAATTTCGCCAATTATTCCTTCGTCAACGAAACGCAAAGTTTTGAGCCACAAGAGATTTCGTTGTTTAGCGGCAACCTCAATTCGGAAGGCGTCGCCAACATCGGTTTTGGCCCGATGAAGGATGTTTACGCCTCGCAGATGATGAACGGCACCTTCACGGTGAAGGTTTTCGAGCAGGGCGGCGACTTCAGCATTGCTTCCTTCAAGGCAAAACTTTCGCCTTTCCAACGTTATGTGGGCGTGGATTTGCCCGAAACTTCCTCAAAATACGGCAGTTACTACGACACGGGCAAGGATTGGAAGTTCAATATCGCGATGGTCGGTGAGGACGGCACGGCTTATCAGTCGGCGGTTGCGCTGGAATATGCCTTGTATAAATTGGATTCCTATTGGTGGTGGTCGAGTGAGGATCAGTATTCGCTGCAACGCTATGCTTCAGGCACTTACAAGGCTCCCGTTCAAAACGGCACTTTGACCTGCAATGGCACGACTTCAATCACGTTCAACATTCCTAACGAAAAATGGGGCAGTTACCTCTTTGTGGTGAACGACAAGCAGGGGGGGCATCAGTTTGCCAAAGTCATCAGTTTCGATTGGGGCTATGGACATTCTTCGTCCGCATCGGGTGCGCCTGCGCAATTGGCCATGAAAACCACTGCCGACAGCTATCAGGTGGGCGAGAAGATGGTCGTCACGTTCCCTGCCAACGACAAGGCCAAGGCACTCGTAACCGTCGAGGCCAACGACAGGGTTTTGCAGACCATGTTGGTCGAAAATCTCGGTCAAGAGGGCAAGGTGGAAATCACAGCCACGGAGGAGATGGTTCCGAATGTGTATGTCTATGTCGCTCTGATTCAGCCACATGATGCCGCCAACGACATGCCGATTCGTTTGTATGGCGTGGTGCCGGTAAAGGTGGAGAAGAAGGATTTGCAGTTGCAACCCAATCTCCAAGTGCCCGAAACGGCCAACACGAACAAGAAGATTGAGGTGAAGGTGAGCGAGGCCAACAAGCAGGGCATGACCTACACTTTGGCCATCGTTGACGAAGGCATTCTCGGCCTCACCAATTTCAAGACCCCGAACCCTTACGGCTATTTCAACAGCAAACAGGCCTTGAGCGTCCGCACTTGGGACAACTACGCCAACATCGTTGATGCGTTCAGCGGCGAGTTGGGTTCCGTTTATGCCATCGGTGGCGATGGTATCCTCAATCAGGAAATCACTTTGGACAACCGTTTCAAGGCCTATGCCGTCACTTTGGGACCTTTCGAGTTGAAGGCGGGACAAGAAAACACCCATAGTTTTGAAGTGCCGCAATGCTCTGGTGCCCTGCGCTTTATGGTGGTGGCCAAGGGCACCGGCAAGGCTTTTGGCTCGTCCGAAAAACAGATGAAAGTCGTTGACCCGATTACGCTCTATCCTTCTCTGCCGCGAGTGGTTGCTCCCGGCGATGAACTGAACCTGAAAGTCCAAGTGCAAGCCCCGACGATGAAGGGTAAGACCTTGCCGATAAAATTCGACAACAAAAACCTTGAACCCGTTGGCAATCTGCCGACTATGGTCACGATTGACAGCAATGGCGAGGGTATTATTGCGGTCAGGACAAGCATCCCCAAGACTTTGGGCAATGCCGAATTGAAACTCACGGTGACGGGCGAGGGCTACACAGCCGAATCCTCGACGGTGATGCCGATTCGTATGCCTTACGCCGAGCATCGCAGCACGATTACCAAGGAAATCAAGGCTGGGCAAACGGTCAGCGTGCCGTTCAATCTCACTGGCATTGACGGTTCGCAGCAGGGCAAAATCACCGTTTCGAGCCTGCTGCCTGTCGACCTCTTTGGCCGCATTGACTACTTGATGGATTATCCGCACGGCTGCCTTGAACAGTTGACTTCCAAGGCTTTCCCGCAACTTTACCTCAATTATTTCGTCCAACTCGACGACAAGGAAAAGGAAGCGATGCGCAGCAATATTGAAGCCGCCATCACCAACCTGAAGGCCTATCAGAAGTCCGATAATTCGATGACCAACTGGATTGGAGGCACTTACACGGACCCGTGGACGGAGATTTACGCTTTGCACTTCTTGGTGGAGGCTCAGAAACAAGGTTTCAACGTGCCGCAATATTTCTTGGACGGTTTGCTGAAATATCAGGCCGACCGCGCCAAGCAATGGAAGAACAACCCCGACTTCAAGCAGGGCGAAACCATCCAAGCCTACCGTCTCTTCGTGCTGGCTTTGGCTGGCAAAGCCGAAATGGGCGCGATGAACCGCTTCAAGGAAATCGAGATGCACTATCCGCTGACCAAGGCGTTGGCCGCTGCCTCCTTCGCGCAAACGGGCAAGACCACCATTGCGCAGAACCTGCTGCCCAATGTGGAGGAGGGCGAAAGGATGTCCGACTATTACACGTCCTTCGGCTCCCGCACCCGCGATTTGGCTTTCCTGACTTACGTCCAAATGCTCTGCGACATTGACCAACAAACGGTGCAGAACAACATCAATAGCGTTTGCGGTATGATTAGCGGCGACCGATGGATGGACACCCAAACCACGGCCTTCTCGCTCTTTGTCTTAGGCAAGTATGCCGAAAAAATGAACCTAAGTAACGTCAACCTCTCCGCCACCGTAAATGTGAACGGCGAGGAACGCACGCTGAACACCAATATGGCCTCTGCGGGCTTTGGCTTCACGCCGAAATTGGGCAACAACACGCTCGAAATCAAGAACAACACCAACGAGAAGATGGTCGCCAACCTGTTCACCAAGACCGCCGTCGCCGAATACGATATGAACGAAAGCGGCAATTTCATCACGATGACGGTGAACTACACCGACAAGAACGGCAATCCCGTGAACCTCACCAACTTGACCGCTGGAACCGACCTGAAAGTACAGATGACGGTGACCAACCCGAGCGAGTGGCAAGTCACGGAGTTGGCCTTGTCGTACTACCTGCCTTCGGGCTGGGAGTTGGTGAACGACCGTTTGAGTGGCGATATGACCGGCAACGAAGGCGCGAAGCACATCGACCTCCGCGACGACCGCGCCTACATCTATTTTGACCTGATGCCGCGCTCGAAGAAGACCTTCACCCTGAAGGTCAACGCCACCTACGAGGGCAATTATATGATTCCCGCCGTGCGCTGCGAGGATATGTACAACAACGAAATCTTCTATCAAGTGCCCGCTCGTGGGTGTGTGGTGAAGTAACGCTTTTGTAGTTTGCAAATGGCAATTGATTCCGCAGCTTTCCCGATGTTTGGAAGGCTGCGGAGTCTTTTTTTTGTCTATCACGATGATGAAAGCGGTAGTTAAAATTGCGCTCATGGAACATTTTGCTGTTTTGAAAATTGCGCTCAGGGAACATTTTGCTGTTTTGAAAATTGCGCTCAGAGAACATTTTTGTAAAATTGTTTGCACAACTAAAAGATTATCAGTAATTTTGCAACGAATTTAAAATAAATCACTATGTCAGATTATGTATTTCGGCGCAAGGCATACCAAAAGATGCTGCAATGGAAGGAGGAATCGCAGGGCGAAACGGCACTTTTGATTGAAGGCGCAAGGCGCGTGGGCAAGTCCACGCTTGTGCGGCAATTCGCCCAAAACGAATACAAATCGTTTGCGCTTTTTGACTTTTCTAAAGTCTCGAAAGAAGAAAAAGCCTTGTTTGAGGATTTGTCGGACATGGATTTTTTCTTCAATCGTATGAGACTGTTGAAAGGCATATCGCTTTATGAGCGCGAAACGGCTATTGTGTTCGACGAGGTGCAGAAATTTCCTGTCGCTCGTCAAGCGATTAAGGCGTTGGTGGAGGATGGCCGATACGATTACATCGAGACGGGTTCGCTCATCAGCATCCACAAGAATGTGGATAATATCATCATTCCGTCAGAAGAGGAGGTAATTGATTTGTACCCAATGGATTATGAAGAGTTCTTGTGGGCAATGGGCGATGCCGAAAGCATGGACTTGTTTCGCGAGGCATGGCAGAAAAAACGGGGCTATGGTGATGCTGTCAACCGAAAACTGATGCGTGATTTCCGTTTGTACATGCTTGTTGGCGGGATGCCGCAGGCGGTGAGCAAATACATCGCCACCAAGGATTTGTCTGCCGTTGACAAGACCAAGAGAGGCATTATTCGTCTGTATCGCAATGATTTTCAAAAGATTGACAAAACGGGCAAGGCGACAACGCTGTTCATGTCTATTCCATCGCAGTTGGCCAATAACGCCAATCGTTTTCAGCCTTCCACGGTTATCGACAAAACCCGTGCAGAGCAGTTGGAAAGCCTCGTTTTCATGATGCAGGACAGCAAGACGGTCAATGTGTGCTATCATGCCAACGACCCCAATGTTGGGATGGACTTGGCCGCCAACCGATCTGCCTACAAGATGTTCATTGCCGACACAGGGCTTTTTGTGACATTGGCCTTTTGGGACAAGAACTTCACAGAGAATGTCATTTATCGGAAATTGCTGAATGACAGTCTTTCTGTCAATCTTGGGTATGTTTATGAGAATATGGTGGCGCAGATGCTTGTGGCGGCGGGCAACCGCTTGTTTTATTACACTTTCCCTGACGGCAACAAGCATAATTATGAAGTGGATTTCCTGTTGTCGCGTAAGGCGAAAATTTGTCCCATCGAGGTCAAGTCGGAAGGCTATAACACCCACCGCTCTTTGGATGAGTTCTGCAAGAAATTTTCCTCGCGCGTTGATGAACGTTACCTTGTTTATGCCAAAGACTTGCGCAAAGACTGCGAAACCACGCTTGTGCCGTTTTATATGACGGGGTTGATATGAAGAATGTTTAAGGGAATTGGGAAAGGGTATAGGGAAAAATGCTAATATTGCAGTTTCAAAAGGCAACACTATGAGCAAGTCGATAAACATTTTGGACAAGGATTATATCCAATGGATCAAGGAATTGAGCAGCCGTTACCGCAGAAGCCAGATCAAGGCGGCGGTGAAGGTGAATGAAGAAATGCTGCGGTTCTATTGGGAACTGGGACGGGATATTGTAGAAATGCGTATTGAGGAGCGATGGGGAGAAAAAGTCATAAAGACTTTGTCTGCGGATTTGCAGCGCGAAATACCCGATGCCCATTGCTTTTCCCGGACAAATCTCTACTATATAAAGAAGTTCTATTTGCTTTATTCACAGGAGATTAAAATTGTCCAACAAGTTGATGGAAAAATTGTCCCCCAACTTGAGGGACAAAGTAGAAATGTCCCCCAACTTGAGGGACAAATAGGAGATTTTTCTGAAAATGAATTTTTGCCAAAAGTTGTGGCAAAATCAGATAACCATCTAAACATTGCGGACGATTCGGGAATTGTTCAGCAAGTTGTTGAAAAAATCATGTCAGATATTTTTTCTGTACCTTGGGGACATCATAAATACATCATCGACAAATTCTCTGACAATCCCGAAAAAGCCCTTTTCTTTGTCCGCCAAACCGTTGAAAACGGCTGGAGCAGAAATGTGTTGCTCAACTTTCTCGACACCGACCTCTACGAGCGGCAGGGCAAGGCACTGACCAATTTCAACAGGACTTTGCCCGATGAAACAAGCGACTTGGCGCAAGAGTTGACCAAAGACCCTTACGACTTCGCTTTCACGGGAATAACGGGGCGCTACAACGAGCGTTTGTTGAAGGATGCTTTGCTGAACAATATCACCCAATTTATGGTGGAACTCGGAACTGGATTTGCATACGTCGGCAAGGAATATCGCATACAAGTGGGTGAAAGGGAGCAGTTTATTGACTTGCTTTTCTATAACCTGAATCTGTCGTGCTATGTGGTCGTTGAGGTGAAAATCGGGAAGTTCGAGTTTGCCGACGTGGGGCAGTTGGGAGGCTATGTCGTTTCGTGCAACCATATTCTCCGCAAGGAAGGCCGCGACAACCCCACCATTGGCCTGCTCATCTGCAAGGAGAAAGACCGCATCCAAGCCCAATATGCCTTGGAATCGAGCAGCCAGCCTTTGGGAATCTCGGAGTACGAGTTGGAAAAGTTCTATCCCGAAAAAATAGAA
>Ga0326514_10000249_pt1 | contig 36027 bp, 34 predicted proteins | sample 3_2548_0518_D_FD_203653 | JGI IMG/M metagenome (GOLD analysis project Ga0326514, IMG submission 203653) | Bovine rumen microbial communities from UC Davis, California, United States - 3_2548_0518 | ecosystem: Host-associated > Mammals > Digestive system > Stomach > Rumen | place: USA... | reverse complement strand
TTTTTGCTGGTAGAACGTGTAGTGGAAGAAAAGGTTATGCTACGCTAGCCGTCGCGCCAGCGACTTGGTACAATGAATAAAAACGGAAAGGTTAAACGTTATGCTGAAGAAAACCACGTGCAAAAATCGGATGCCGGTCAATAAGAAAGTGTGCACTGCATGAGCGGAGCACCGATCATCCGTCTGGATCTTCATGGTATGCGGTTAGAGGAAGCCGAGAAGAAAATCGACAACGCACTGGCATCTGCAGGCCAGGAGACGTACCAGATTCAGCTGATTCATGGATACAACCGAGGCACAAGTCTGCGGTCGATGATCTATGATTATTATAGACAGGATCCGAAAGTGAAGAGAGTAGTTCCTGGCGACAACCCCGGAATCACGATCCTGGTACTGAAGGAATTGTATTGATGAAGGAGTACACGGACCAAGGACTTCAGCGGCTCCTTGTTCCGCTGGCCTGGACAGACTGGCCAAATATCAGGGTGTTCTGATTATCGGAGAGACAGGAAAAGATGAAAATCGACGGTGTGATATTTGATATGGATGGACTGCTCTTTGACTCGGAAGCTGTTTACCAGAGGAAGTGGCGTGATGTAGCTGGTGAACTGGGTATTTTTCTGCCCGATAAATTTACCATAGAGATCAGTGGTACCAGCGGTCAGAGGACGATTGATGTGGTTCAGAAGTATTTCGGTGAAACAGTCGATCCACAGAAGATCAGGCTGGAGGTGCGGCGCCGTGTGACAAAAGAGCTGATGGTGCATGTCCCGGAAAAGAATGGTTTGCACGAGATTCTGGATTTCTTCAGAGAGCGGAAAGTCCCGATGGCTGTTGCCAGCAGCTCTGCAATGGAGAGCATTGAACACCATCTGAGAGTGACCGGAATCAGGGAATACTTTTCCCAGATCGCTTGCGGGGCACAGGTTGCGTTAGGAAAGCCGGCGCCGGATATCTTTCTTCTTGCAGCAGAGAGATTGGGTGTCCCTGTCGGGAACTGTCTGGTATTCGAGGATGCGATAAATGGAATCAGGGCGGCTGTTGCTGCAGGTGCATTACCGATTATGATACCGGATCAGATACAGCCGACAGATGAAATCAGGGCATTGTGCTTTGGGGTGTATGATAACCTGATTGCTGCAAGGGATGCCTTGAAGAAGATAATCGATGAGTCATGAGATCCGGTTCATCAACTGAAGAAGGTAGACAGGCATGCGGCAGATGTAATAGAAGAGTTGCTTCAGAAAACAACTGCAAACTGAAGCAACAACAAAAACTGCAACTGTATGGAAGAATATTTCAATGAATCTCTTTGATATAATACCTGCGAATTGAAGGAACGGAAGAAAGAAAATCATGTGGAAGTGTCCAAGATGCGGAAGAACATTTCGGAATGAGAACCAGCAGCATTACTGCGGCAGGTCTCCGGAAACGATAGATGAGTACATTGCTGAGCAGCCGGAAGAGATACAGCCGGTTCTGGAACAGACACGTGCTGTTCTGCGGGAGGCTCTTCCAGACTGTCAGGAGAAGATCTCCTGGAGCATGCCGACATACTGGAAGAAAAGGAATATCATCCACTTTGCGGCGCAGAAGGCACATCTCGGAATCTACCCGGGGCTTGAGGCTGTCGAAGCCTTTGCTGACCGTCTGACCGGATACAAGACAACAAAAGGCGCAATTCAGTTTCCTTACAAGAAGGAGATACCATATGGACTGATCTCCGAAATTGCCCGATGGGCATATCAACACAACATATGACAGCATAGAGAAGAAAGTATCTTATCCTCTACATATTGTTCAAGTCCAGAATCTTTCTCATGATTCAGAAATATCTTTTCTATCGTTCTTGTTCAGTTTCATATGTACGATCATGACCCGCTTCCACTTGTCCGTAAAATACATGAAGATTCGGGTCATGACCTTCAGTCTGCCCTTCATCTTCAGAGCATCCGCGTAAAACCCGGACACGCTCACAAGTTCCGCATTGCACTTTTTGCAAAATTCCTCCGGATCATCCAGACCGAAATACATCATCGCGTCGAGATTCCCTGTTTTCTGCACAAACTTGTTGGTAAACTTCAGCCCATCGGAATTGGTCGCGTCGAAAATCAGTTCGCCTTTCGGAAACAGTTCTTTCATTGCCCTGATATTCTGTATGATCTTCTCTTCGTGAAAGTACTGGTACACACCGGAAACAGACAATAGCGTCGGAAGAGATCTGTCCAGATTCTGTGCCCAGTCCAGAGCAAAGAGGTCACCGGCAATCAGCGTTTCGTTCTCCATTCTTCCTAGCGCCTTCTCCCTGACGAGGATCACATCAGGCAGGTCCACCTGATAAACCTTCGCCTTCCTCATATCGATCCTGCTGGAAGCCGTCTCCAGACCTGCGCCCAGAAAGACGACATTTCCTTCCGGGCTTTTGGCCAGAAATTCCCGGATCTCTCTGTCCATCACATGCTGGCGGCATGCGCTTGCCATGCAGGTATACTCCGACGAATTCTTCTCGATGGCATCCGAAGGAATATATTTCTCGAGAGACAGCGCTTTCACATCATAGAAGAACTCCGGGAATCTCTTTGATACGTAGATCCTTGATACAAGCGGAATATAAAGTGTGTCAGCCACCCCGTTGAATACATCGTTTCCTGTCGTGTTCATATCAAACGCCTCCTGATTTTCCGGTGTTTTTCGGGCTTTCTGTTCATTGAGTTGTCATCGTCAGAAAGTTCATTTTTTCTAACACAATGTTACTATGTCAAACTTTTCAGGACAAGAGAAAACCTTTTTTTGAAAAAAATAATCAACACCGCATAGTCCGCTGCGCGAAATGGATGTCTTGCATCTCGCTCAGATGAGGATGAAAGGAAGATTGAATTCACGGGGAGCCCCTGATGCGGAACATCATGCTTTTCGTGAACTGGCTTGAGAAGCACCTATGGAAAAAGGAGAAGGGGGCACGTCCCTCTTGACCGTTAATCCAGAACAAGCACCAGGGCCATCCTGATATGAACCTACTACAGCTTCACTTCCGCACTTCCGAACGGCAGTCCCTGACTGAAGTTGTAAGCGTTCTCCATCGTCGTGGTAGCAATTGCCTGCAGAGCTTCTCTGGTGAAGAAAGCCTGATGGGATGTGATGACGACCTGCGGATAGAAGGTCAGCCTGGCAGTGATATCATTCGTCAGCGTGTCTCCGGACAGGTCGCTGTAGACGTTCTGCTCTTCGCCTTCGTACACATCGAGCGCGACAGCGTGGAACTTGCCTGCCTTCAGGCTTTCGAGCAGAGCTGCGTTGTCGATAAGACCGCCGCGTGCAGCGTTGACCAGCATGACATCGTCTTTCATCTTCGAAATAGCCTCCGCATCGATGATGTGGTAAGTCCCACCCTCGCCCTTGACAAGAGGTGCGTGCAGGGAGATCAGATCTGACTTCTCAAGCAGCTCGTCGAAGCTCACGTAAGTCAGCAACCCTTCGTCTGCCAGTCTCTGGTTCGGATATGCATCCCAGCCCAGGACTGTCATGCCATAGCCTTTGCAGATGCGGGCCATGCATTCCCCGATTCTTCCGGTGCCGACAATGCCTGCTACCTTGTTGTGAAGATCGAGACCGACCAGACCACTCAGCGCAAAGTCATTATCACGGATTCTTGTATAGGCTCTCTGAAGTCTTCGGTTGGCCGCCTGAAGAATAGCCATGGCATGCTCCGCTACTGCATACGGAGAATATGCCGGGACACGGAGAACCGTCATGCCGTATTCCTTCGCTGCTGTCAGATCCACATTGTTGAAGCCTGCACAGCGGAGCAGAATCAGTTTTACGCCGCATTCATGGAGAATTTCGATCGCCTTTGCGCTGCAATCGTCGTTGACGAATATGCAAATTGCATCATATCCCTTTGCCAGTCCTGCCGTCTCCTCCGTCAGTCTTGGCTCAAAGTAGTGGATATGAGAATTGTAAGTATCGTCGCCCTTCGGGTGGGACAGCTGTGAAAAGAAAGTGCGGTCATATTCTTTCGTTCCGAAAAAGGCAATGCGGAAAACCTTATCGTTCTTCAGCTTTTCCACCGGATGGCAGCAAAGAAACTCTTCAATCATTCTTGCCGCTTCTTCCTCATCTTCCCCTTCCACCATGATATGGACCTTCTCGCCGGATTTGATGCTCAGGCTAAGAAGAGACAGAACATTCTTTGCATTGACGCTTTTCCCGTTCTTCTCAAAGGTCACCTGGCTTTTTACGGAGCTGGCAATCTGAGCGACCTTTGCAGCAGGGCGCGCATGAAGTCCCTGCGGTAGTGTGATTGCATAATAACATTCCTTCATAACGTACTCCTTTCCATTAATACACATCCTCCGTTCCATGTTCCGTCACAGGCAATCGCATTGCCGCATACGGAGCATAACGGCTTGCGCAAGAGTCTTTCTTACATCATATATCATGGAATTGCAGATGACAAACCGGAATCTGAAGAGAGGAAGTTGGAAGATGGCGTAAAGCTGGAGGATTCACAACTCGATGAAGCGGCCGGTGGAAAAGTAACCTATGCGAAAGATGGCAATGACGCAAGATGCCATGAAAATATTCATTATCATCATCCCGATGACTGCTGTGATCAGTGTGGAAGCCTGAACGTGACGCGGACAGCAAGACATGGCTTAATGGATCATTATAAATGCCTGGATTGCGGAAATACCTGGAAGCATATTTACTTAACTGCCTGAAGGGGGTTCCCAGGAGCAGGCAAAGAGTATAATACCTGAATAGTAAAAAGTGCCATCCCGTTATCGAAGGAATAGCGGGATGGCACTTTTTTATATACCAACGTATGCAAAAAGGCTGCCAGTGGCAGGCTTTTTGCATGTTCCGATGCTCTCCTCAGCGCTTTCTGGCAGAGGGACCCTGGTACTGAGCATCACTGAAGCCCAGAAGCGGCATGAAGATGTAGGGGAACAGCATGAAGCCTACGCAGAATCCGTTGCTATTGTTCCTCCTTTACTGCACTGACAGAAATTTCACAGACATCTCCGGCACCGGACTGTCTCCAGCGTATGGCGGATGTCAGGTTTGTATTATCGCTGATAAAAAGGAATATGAACACTCCCCGGACGGGTAGTTGCGGGAGGAGAAAGAATGCATCTCAGATTTGGTTGATTTTTTGAAGTTCTTTAGTATACTTTAATCTTAGGATGTTCAAACAATAGAAGCATATTCCTGAAACATGGAGGGAGGCGCATCATGAGAAATGTTCAGACGAACTGCAATTTCTGTGCCATGGACTGCAATCTGGACTTTTTGGTCGAGGATGGGAAGATCCTGAGAGCAGTTCCAACCAAAGGATATCCGGTCAACGATGGGTTTTGCTGCATCAAAGGCATCTCGCTCGATAAGCAGCAGAGTACGGAAAAACCGGGGCCGCTTCCGTGGATCCGCCAGCCGGATGGAAGCAAGAAGACAGTGTCGTGGGACGAAGCATTTCACTTTGTGGCTGATAAGCTGAAGAGCCTGCAGGCGGAATACGGGACGGAGAGTGTCGCAGGTATTTCTACGGGCCAGCTGACCCTGGAAGAGTTCGCAATCTTCGGCCACGTCATGAGAAACTATCTGCAGGCGAATGTCGATGGAAACACCCGCCTCTGCATGGCGACCGCAGCAGTCGCGATGAAGCAGAGCTATGGATTCGATGCCCCGGGCTATACCCTGAAGGACCTGGAGCTTTCCGATACGATCATATTGATCGGGGCAAACCCGATCGTCACACACCCGATCTTCTGGTCAAGGATCCGCAATAACGAGGTCCCGGGACACAAGGTCATCGTCATCGACCCGAGACGGTCTGAGACTGCCCGCATGTCGGACTTTCATTATCAGATCCGCCCGAGGGCTGACCTGAAGCTGCTCTATACGTTGGCGAATGTCCTGATCAAAAGCGACTGGATCGATCATGAATTCATCGAAAAACACACCGATCACTTTGAAGAATTCAGGGAATTCGTGAAAAAGTTCACCCTGGAGAATGTGGAGAAGGAGACTGGTATTTCCGCGGACCAGGTCATGCAGCTTGCAAACTTCATCCATGAAGGAAAAGCGGTCTCCATGTGGTGGACCATGGGCGTCAATCAGGGTTACGAGGCAGTCCGCACGGCCCAGGCAATCATCAATATCTGCCTGATGACCGGCAACATCGGCCGCCCGGGTACTGGCCCGAACTCCATCACCGGCCAGTGCAATGCAATGGGCTCCCGTCTCTTCTCTGATACCACCTGCCTCTATGCGGGATATGATTTCAAGGATCCTGCAGCAAGAGAGAAGATCTGCAGGATCATCGGAACTGATGATGATCATCTGGCGAAGAAGCCGACTCTTACCTATGACAGGATCGTCGAGGGTATCAACGAAGGTAAGATCAAAGGTCTCTGGATTCTCTGCACCAATCCGATGCACAGCTGGGCGAACAATAAGCGCTTTGAGGAAGCTGTCAAAAAGCTGGACCTCTATGTCGTCCAGGATATCTACGATTCTACGGACAGTGCGGAGAAGGCTACGGTCTTCTTCCCGGTCGTACCCGGAATCAAAAAGTGCGGAACTTACATCAATCTGGAACGCCGCATGTGCCGTATGGTTCCGGTCCTTCCGAGAGAGAAGGATGAGATCTCCGATTATGAAGCCGTCCTGGGCGTAGGACGTGCACTCGGCATGGGAGATAAGATCGGGAGATGGGCGACCGCAGAGGATTGCTTCAATCTGATGAAGGAAGTTTCCCGCGGTACTCCCTGCGACTTCACCGGAATCGACTGGAAGGGACTTGAGGGAAGCCACGGATGCCAGTGGCCGTTCCCGGAGGCTCAGAAGGGTAAGCCGACCGAAGACGAGAGACGCCTCTATGGTGACGGAAAGTTTTTCACTCCGGATGGAAAGGCTCAGTTCCTCTTCGAGGACCCGCTGCCGAATCCGTTCCCGCAGACTGAAGAGTTCCCGTATATCTTCAATACCGGCCGCGGTACGGTCGGCCAGTGGCACACCCAGACCAGGACCCGTGAAGTCCGCTATGTCGAGGATGCGTCCATCAAGAGAGCTTATCTGTTCATGAACAGAAAACTTGCCGCAGAGAAGGGAATCAAAGACCTTGACTTCATCCGGGTCAATTCCGTCAACGGCCAGAGCGCAACCTTCCTGGTCCGTGTGACAGACGATGTCCCGTACGATCAGCTGTATGCTCCGGAGCACTATCTTGAGTGCAACCGCATGACTCCTTCGAGCTATGACAAGTATTCGAGAGAGCCGAACTACAAAGCCGGCGTAGTCAATTTCGTCAAGATCGGGAAGGAGGACTGATTATGTACCGCATCAAGATAGACCGCAATAAGTGTATCGGCTGTCTTACCTGTGTCACTGCCTGCATCACCAGTCATGAGGCGGACAGCTCTGATTCCAGAAACCGTGTTGTTATCGATTCCGAGACAAGGCCGGCGCCTATATTCTGCAGACACTGCACCCATCCGGAATGTGTCTATACCTGCATGACAGGCGCCATGCATAAGGATCCGGAGACCGGATATGTTGTCTACGATAAGAAGCAGTGTGCAAGCTGCTACATGTGCATCATGTCATGTCCCTACGGCGTGCTGAAGTTTGACCGCCTGCGCCAGAAAGAGATCCTGAAGTGCAACATGTGCATGCATCGCACGGCAGATGGCAGCCCGAAACCGATGTGCGTCGAGAAGTGTCCGATGCACGCGATTACTCTGATGGAGGTGTCGGAATGAAATACGTTGTGATCGGATCCTCTGCAGCAGGCGTCAACGGCGTAAGGGAACTTCGGAAAAAGGATCCTTCCTCTGAGATTACGCTGATTTCCAAAGATAAAGAGATCTATTCCCGCTGCATCCTTCATGCCTATCTTGGCGGGATCCGCACGAAAGAGCGCCTATGCTTCGTCGAACCGGATTTTGAGACGCTCTACAAGGTGAACTGGATGAAGGGACGGGAGGCCGCCGGCCTTGACCGCACGCGGAAATGTGTCAGGCTGGAGAATGGTGAGGAAGTTTTCTATGATAAGCTCCTCATCGCGACCGGCTCCCACACATTCATTCCGCCGATCAAAGGGCTTGCCGGCGCAAAAAACTTTGTCGGTTTCCGCAATATCGATGACATCGAGATCCTGAAGGAAGTCGCGAAGACCTGCAGCCACATCGTTCTGCTCGGCTCCGGCCTGGTCGGAATCGACTGTATGTGCGGTTTTCTGGACCTTGGCGTGAAAGTAACGCTGGTCGACTTTGCGGGCTGGCCGCTCAACAAGCAGCTTGACCCGAGAGCTGCAAAGACCTATATTGACGCTTTTGCGGCGCATGGGATCGAGCAGCATTATGGTGTCGGTGTCGACCATGTTGTGCAGGGAGAGGACGGCAATATCACCGATGTCTTCCTGACGGATGGCACGGACCTGCCCTGCGATTACTTTGTTATCACGGCCGGCGTACGGTCAAATGTTGAGTTCCTGAAGGACACAGGGCTTGAGCTTTCAAAGTTCGGACTTGTCTATGACGCCAGCGGCAAGACCAACGATGATGACATTTACGGTGCAGGCGATGTATCCGGAACCAGCCCGATCTGGCCGGTTGCAGTCAAGGAAGGCATGATTGCCGCCTCCAACATGGCGGGCGTCCCGGCAAAGATGACGGACTTTTTTGCCAGCAAGTCCACCATGAGCTTCCTGGGGATCCACACCATGTCGCTTGGCTTCGTGAATCCGCCGGATGACACCTATCAGGTAGTGACCTACGATAAGGATGGCGTATACAAAAAGATCGTCCACAAAGACGGAGTGATCACCGGAGCGCTCCTTCAGGGAGATCTGGCTTACGGCGGCGTCCTGCAGCAGATGATCGCCAGGAAGATCGATGTCAGACGTGTGAAGAAACCGCTCTTTGATATTGATTACTCAGACTTCTTCCACATCAACGAAAACACAGAAGAGTTCTTCTACACCGAATGAAAAGGAACATAATATGAAGCGTATCCAGTATATACCGGTTCCGGCAGTCCCTACGATGCTGGCACTTTGTACCCTTTCCAATGTAATGGGCGGGCTTGGCTTTATCGCATTCCGGTGGACCTCGATGCTCATCGGAACGGTTTTCCTCTGCATCTACATCCTGAAGATGGTCCTGTACCCGAAGACCGTAGCGAAGGAATATAAACCCATGGTCCCGTCCAGCCTGATCGCCGGCTTCACCATGTGCTGGATGGTCATCGGCAGCTTCTACTATGAGATGGGCTATGGCTTCGGCAAAGTCATCTGGGTGGCAGCCGTATTTATCCATCTGGCTCACCTGGCGGTCTTTATCACCCGTTTCCTGATCCTCCACAGATCCTGGGAAAACACGATGCCATGCTGGTTCGTTACCCTGAACGGAATCATGGTCAGCTGCGTCACAGGCGGCGCGATGAACTTCCGGTGGCTGCTTCTGCCGATCACTTACTACGGAATCGCAATCTATCTTGGATGCCTTCCGTTCATGGTCTACCGTCTGTTGAAAAAAACGATCCCGAAGGGAACGTTCCACACGACCGCCATCCTTCTGGCACCGGTATCCCTGTGTATCGTATCGATGATAAATGTGCTTGATCAGGTACCGATGCTGCTCATGTATCTGATGATCGTACTGTACTTTGCGACCATCATCATGATCATCGCGCTGGTCCCGAAGTATTTCTCCTACAAGTTCTATCCGGGCTATGCAGGACTTACCTTCCCGCTGGCCATCGGCTGTGTCGCTGCAGGCAAGCTTTCCGGACTGTTCAGGGAAAGCGCTCCTGCTTTCTCAGCGGTCATGACCCAGGTCCAGGGATTTCTGATCTTCTTCACGGCAGTCTTTACCGGCTATGCCCTGATCAAGTTTACGGCTATGCTGCTAAGGGTACCGGATAAAGAGTAAGGAGCGGTTTATTTCATGATAGAAAAAGAGGACTTTACACATCCTCTGACAGTGGAGCCGGCCCAGGAGATCCTGACCGGCTCCATCTTGCCGATAGAGGAGAAAGAGCGGAAAACTTTGTATGATGCGGTCGGATGCATCCTGGCAGAAGATGTGATCTCAAAGGTCAGCCAGCCGCCGTTTCAGCGGTCACCGCTGGATGGCTATGCGCTTCGCGGGGAAGATACCTGCGGAGCCGGAAGAGAACATCCGGTGAAGCTCCGCGTGATCGATCACGTCATGGCAGGATCTGTCTCTTCCAAGAAAGTGGTGCCAGGTACCGCGATCCGTATCATGACCGGAGCCCCGGTCCCGGACGGGGCGGATGCTGTCCTTCGCCAGGAGGATACGGATTATGGTGAGGAGACCGTCCGTATCTATGCCGAGCTGAAACCGGGGAGCAATATCGTCCCTGTGGGAGAAGATTTCCGGAGAGGCGAGCGGATCGCGAAAAAGGGCGATGTGATCACTTCGGATCTTGCGGGAGCGATTGCGGCAGCCGGCCAAAGCCGGGTGGCAGTCTTCCGGAGGCCAAGGGTTGCTGTCATGACTTCCGGGGATGAACTGATGGTACCAGGACAGCCCCTCCTTCCGGGGAAAATTTATAATTCCAACCAGACTGTACTTGCAGGCAGGCTGAAGGAGTGGAAGATCAGTCTCTCTGAAGTCTGTTCCCTGACCGATGATCCGGAAAAATGCGCTGCCCGGATCCGGGCAGCAGCAGGAAAGTCTGATCTCATCATCACCACAGGCGGCGTTTCAGTCGGGCAGAAGGATATCATGCATGATGTATGGAAGATCCTCGGGGCAAAACGCCTGTTCTGGAAAGTCAGCATCAAGCCCGGGGCCCCGACACTGGCGTTCGTATTTGAAGGGAAGCTGGTGATCGCACTTTCCGGAAATCCATTTGCGGCGCTGGTGAACCTGGAGTTTCTTGCAGGACCGGTGCTTGCAAAGATGGCACGGGATCCGAGGATCCTGGCTCGCAAAGAGGATGCGGTTGCGGCGAAAGACTATCACGGCGGCGGAAAAGTGCGGCGGATCGTCAGGGCATATCTCGAAAAGGGCATGGTGACGCTGCCTGAGAAAAAGCAGCTTTCCGGGCGGCTGCTCGCGGACACGAGGACAAACTGCTTTGCGGATATTCCGGCAGACCGGGAGGAAGTACGGGCCGGGGAGACGCTTACGGTGTGGATCCCGGGCCGGTTCTGATCGCGCCATGCCGGGATTCCCTGAAGAGTGGAGGCATCCGGAGAGAACAGAAGGAGATGGCATGATGGAAGCTGAAAGCAGAACAGCAGAAACAGGACATCCTGACTATGCCTGTGTCCTCCTCGCCGGCGGCCGGAACAAACGCATGGGCGGATTCAGCAAGGCGGATCTTCGGCTTGGAAACAGCACGATCGGACGTCATATCGAAGGGGAGATGGAACAGACAGGGGCTCTGTGCTTTTACTCCTACCGGGTGGGAAAGCCGGATATACCGGACGGCTGGATCCCTGTAAGGGATGACCCGGTCCTGGCCGGCTCTCCGAAAGGAGAAAAAGATTACGGAAGCCCAACTTCAAGAGGCCCTGCAGAGGGCATCTGCCGTGCACTCGAAGAAGCAGAGAAGTATGGGAAAAGCGGCGTCTATGTGACGCCGTGCGATCTGCCGTTCTTCCGCCATCAGATGGTTCCGCCGGCAGCAGATCAGGCGAAAGCCGGAAGCTATGACGCAGTCCTCTGGGAGACCAGAGACGGCAGAAAACACTACACCTGCGGATATTATTCCATCGCCTGCCTGCCTTATCTGAGAGAAATGCTTCAGAGTGGGGACCTGCGCCTGCGGGACCTGCTGCCTCATGTAAAGACCCGGTTCCTGAAGACGGATGAGGCGGGAATTCCCGACTTTTATCTGACGAATGTCAACACGACAGAGCAGTACGAACGGCTTGCCGGGAGCAGAAGGGAACCTTCGGTTTTCTGCGTGTGCGGATGGAAAAATTCAGGCAAGACGACCCTGCTGGAGAAGATGGTCAGACACCTGACGGCTGCAGGGATCCGGACAGCGGTCATCAAGCATGACGGCCATGACTTTGAGACAGACGTGCCGGGAACCGACAGCTTCCGGATGAAGGAGGCAGGGGCATACGGAACCGCAGTTTTCTCGGATAGCAAGTTCGCAATCGTCAAAGAAGCATCAGTTTCAGCCGGCGACCTTGCTGCCTGCTTTCCCGAGGCAGACCTGATCCTGATCGAAGGCGAAAAGAACAGTACTTATCCGAAGATCGAGACCCTCCGCAGGGAGAGTGAGAGAAGGCTGGCGGCAGATCCGGCTACCGTGCTTGCCTATATAAAAGACTGGGACGGGGAGAATGACTTGTTCCCAGAGGGAGCTACCGTGCTCCAAAGCACGGATACAGGAAGAATCTGTGAACTTGTGATCAGACGTCTGGATGAACTTTTCAAGCAGTTGTTGATCATATGACACATCTTTACCATGCCGCAGAGCCGCTTCCTCACGGCATGCGCTGCATCGTATTTCCTGAGAAACTGTCAGAAAACAGGCCGGGAAGAATCGAGGCGATTCTTCCCGGCCATTCTTTTCACATATGCTGTTTCAGACGGGCTCCGGTTTACCAGGGTGTCAGTTCCAGGTACAGATCTTTGTACTGTCTTGCGGAGTTCTTCCAGGAGACATCCTTCGCCATGTCGCGTCTCATCATGTCTGCCCAGCGCTCTTTCCCGGTGAAGAACATGGTCTTTGACCGGTTGACCGCATCGAGAAGCAGTCCGGATTCGTAGCGGTCGAAGGTGAAGCCGTTGCCGGTGTTGTCGAACTGGTTGTAAGGCTGAACGGTGTCTTTCAGACCGCCGGTCTCGCGTACGATCGGAACGGTGCCGTAGTGCATCGCATTGAGCTGGGTCAGGCCGCAAGGCTCAAAGCGGGACGGAACGAGCAGGGCATCGGCACCGGCATAGATGCGGTGGGCTCTTGCCTCATCGTACTGGATGCAGCCTGCAAACTGCCCTTTGTAGGTGTTCTCATAGTAACGGAAGGAATCCTCATACTGGCTGTCACCGGTACCCAGCACGACGATCTCGGTAAACTCGTCCAGAACCTGCGGCACGATTGTATTGACCAGATCAAGGCCTTTCTGGTTGGTCAGCCTGGAGATCAGGCCGATCACATACTTATCTTCGCCTTCCGCAAGACCGAGCTCCTTCTGGAGGGCAAGCTTATTCTTCTTTTTCTCAGATAAGACATTCTCTACACTGTAATGGAACGGGACATCCGGATCGGTCTCAGGATTCCAGGTCTCATAGTCGATTCCGTTCACGATGCCGCGGAGCTTCCAGTTGTTGAAGCGGAGATGGGCATCAAGACCTTCTCCATACTCCCAGCTCTGGATCTCGCCTGCGTAATTCGGGCTTACGGTTGTGATGCGGTCTGCAAATGCAAGTCCGCCTTTCAGCATATTGGCATCGAGCCAGTTCTGTCCGAGCAGGCCAGGATCCGTGAAGACATAGTCCGGCAGGCCGCTCCAGTACTTGAGCGTGTCGATATTGTAGATTCCCTGGAAGCGAAGATTGTGGATCGTGAGGATCGCCTTGGCGTGACCTACTTGGGTATTCGCAAAAAGGGTTCTCAGGTAGACCGGGACAAGGGCAGCCTGCCAGTCGTGGCAGTGGACGATGTCCGGGATCCAGTTCAGGTAATTCAGGGCTGCGAGGGCAGCCTTGCTGAACAGGCAGAACTTCGGGATATCTCCGACCAGGTCGTAGTAAGGTTTCGGACCTGAGAAGAATTCCTGGTTGTCGATGAAGTCATAGACAACTCCGTTCTCTGCCATCTCCATGATTCCGATATAGACCTGACGGCCGGTGTTGCCGAGATCCATATAGAATTCGCCGCGGTAGGTCATCTTTTCCTGATACTTCTGCGGGATGCACTCGTAACGGGGGAGGATGACGCGGACATCGCAGTTCATCCGGACCAGTTCGCGGGGCAGTGCGTACATGACGTCGCCCAGTCCGCCGGTTTTTACGAAGGGTACGCATTCCGAGCCGATGAAGGCAACACTTCTGCGCGGCTTTGGCTTTTCCACATGCGGCATGTGCTTCAGATGCAGAGCCGATGACGAATTATTTTCTGCCATAGGTAGTTCTCCTTTTCCTGAACGTTCATGTTTGAACAAAATATAATCATATTATATCAGCAAGAAGCAAGTAGTCAAATAACATCTTACACAAGAAAAAATATTTGTAAAACTTGTCTGAACGTGGTCATAACCACGGAATTTGTTGATACATCATGCTAACATAGATACGGTACCATAAGATGGGGAGAGAATGATTTCTCCCTCATAATGAAAGGAAAAGTTTATGGGTTTTCAGATGTCTGAAAAGGACTTTGGCGACCTGGTCCGGAAACTGCTGGAAGACTACCGGATCTTCGCACCGGTCCGCAAGATAGGCGAAGGTCGTTTCGAGAACACCGATGTTGTCCGCTACGATTTCGTCACTGATGCATCTCAGATCGAGCTTGAGAAAAAGTCGGATTATCCCTTCCGTGAGTTCCTCACACCGCTTTCCGAGACGCTTTTCTACTTCACCGAGAACAAGGTGACCGAAGCCGGAGTCGGTGAGAAGCCGGTCCTGATCTTCCTCCGCAGCTGCGATGTCCATGCTTTGAAGAGGATCGATGATATCTATCTTAGAAATGGACGTGACGAGGACTGGTTCTACCGCCGCCGCCGCGATCTCGTACATCTCGTTCTGATCGGCTGCACGCATTCCTATGCGAACTGCTTCTGTGCGTCCATGGGCTCAGCCAGGACGGATGAATACGCTTTTTCAATCGAGAGACGGGAAGACGGGCTCTATTACTCAGATGTGAAGGACGAAACATTTGCGCCAGCTTTCGAGGCGCTTTCCGCTGAGAAGAAGGAAGTGGTCCCGTCCTTCGTGACCGAAAACAGGACCAAAGTTACTCCGCCGGACAAGATTCCGATGTCCGTCTGCAAGGATCCGCTCTGGGACGAGTACGATGCACGCTGCATCGCCTGCGGGCGCTGCAACTTCGTATGTCCGACCTGCACCTGCTTCACGATGCAGGATATCTACTATACCGATAACGGCAAGGTCGGTGAGAGAAGAAGAGTCGGCGCTTCCTGCATGGTCGATGGGTTCACGAATGTCGCGGGCGGCGGCCAGTACAGAAGAAAGCATGGCGAGCGTATGAGGTTCAAGGTCCTTCACAAGATCGGAGACTTCCGCGCAAAGTTCGGCTACAACATGTGCGTAGGCTGCGGCAGATGCGATGATGTATGTCCGGCTTACATCTCTTATGCAAATATCATCAATAAAGTTGCAAAGGCAGCTGAGGCTGCAGAAAAGGAGGAAAAGTAAGATGAGTGAGAATGCATATATTCCTTTTCCTTCGAAGATCCTCGATGTGATCAAGCACACCCAGAAGGAATACACGTTCCGCATGGAGTTTCACGGTGAGTGCCGGCCCGGACAGTTCTTTGAAGTCTCGATGCCGAAGTTCGGAGAGGCACCGATCTCCATTTCCGGAATCGGACCAGATTATGTCGACCTGACGATGAGAAGAGTCGGCCGCGTCACGAATGAAGTTTTCGAGCATTATAAGGGCGAGAGCCTTCTTCTGAGAGGCCCTTACGGAAATGGTTTTGACGTTGACCTTTACGCTCCGGATGAGACGGTCGTCGTAGCGGGCGGTACCGGTGTGTCTCCGGTGCGAGGCGTCGTCAATGCATTATCTGAGATGCCGAATGCACATGACAAGTATGTGATCGTCGGATTCCGTTCTCCGAACGATATGCTTTTCAGAGATGATCTGAAGAGATGGGACGAGAAGCTGAACCTGACGCTTACCGTCGATGGCGCTCCGGAAGGTTATACCGGCAATGTCGGACTGGTTACCAAGTATATCGCAGACCTTCCGCTGAGGGATCCGTCCACTGCCAAAGCTGTTGTAGTCGGACCGCCGCCAATGATGAAGTTCACCATCATCGAGCTTAAGAAAAAGGGCTTTAAGGATGAGAACATCACGGTTTCTTATGAAAGAAAGATGTGCTGCGGACTTGGAAAGTGCGGACACTGCAGAGTCGGAGAGAAGTATATCTGCCTTGATGGTCCGGTATTCAACTATACCGAAGGCAAGCTTCTGATGGATTAAGGAGGACAGAATGGAACCAACCAGATCACAGCTGAATACCGACGTCGAGAACAAAGACGTCAACATTCTGAAACTGAAGAAGAATGCGTTCCGCTACTCCAAGAAGCGTGGCGAGACGGCATCCAGAGTCAGGATCCCGGGCGGTGTCATCGATGCGAAGTCCATGGGAAAGATCGTGGAGATCGCAGAGAAGTACGGAACCGGGACCATCGATATCACGAACAGGCAGGGAATCGAGATCCCGGGCATCCGGATGGAGGACATGGACAAGGTCAACAAGGAAGTCCAGTCTGTCATCGATGCGCTGCACATCAACCAGGAGGAGAAGGATGCCGGCTTCCCGGCTTCCGGGACCAGAAATATCGAGGCATGCCCGGGCGCGAGGCTCTGTCCGTTCGGCTGCTATGATACGACTGCTTTTGCACAGCGTATCGAGAAAGAGATCTTCCCGTCCGACAGACACGTCAAGATTGCCTTCACCGGCTGCTCGAATGACTGCGCAAAGGTACGTTTTGCCGACTTCGGTATCATCGGCATGACGGAACCTCAGTACAACCCGGACCGCTGCGTCGGATGCGAGCAGTGCATTAAGTACTGCAAGGCAAGGTCCGTCGGAGCACTGTCGCTTCAGAACGGCAAGGTCGTCCGCGATGTCAACCGCTGCATCGGCTGCGGTGTCTGCATACACTACTGCCCGACCAGAGCATGGACCAGATCAAAGGAACATTATTTCCGTGTCGTCCTTATGGGCCGTACCGGAAAGAAGAACCCGCGTCTCGCGGAAGATTTCATCCGCTGGGCGGATGAGGAATCCATCAGCAAGATGATCAATAATGTCTACGCTTACATCGATGAATACATCGATCCGAATGCAGTCGAGCACAAGGAACACATCGGCTATATTGTCGACCGCACCGGCTTCGAGGAATTCCTCAAGTGGGTCATGAAGGATGTACATCTGCCGGAGAAGGCAGAAGTCGCTTCCAGAGTATACTGGGGCGGAAAACACTACGATCAGACCAACAACCTGAAGTGATGCGCTGACTGTTAACTGTTCCTTGTTGATTGAAAAAGACCCTGCATTCTGCCGATGCCCTTTGTATGGACTCCGGGGGCGCAGGGTCTTTTTAAATTTGCCTAAAGAGCCGGATGCCGGTAAAATATATGTAATTACACGTATAGGAGAGGAGTGATCTGAGTTTGAAGAAGCTTCTGAAATTTACCGGGTTGATGCTGATACTGGCGCTGGCGTCTGTATGCCTTTCGGGCTGCGGCGGCCAGGAGCGTCTCATGTTCGGTACCGGAGGTACCGCGGGGACCTACTATTCCTATGGTGGTGTTCTGGCTCAGTATATGAAGAGATATGCAGGAGATAAGGTCACGGCCGTCTCGACCGGTGCTTCCAAGGTCAATCTCCAGTCTATTCAGGATGGAGACTTCCAGCTGGGCTTCACGCAGTCGGACGTCATGGCTTATGCCTGGGAAGGCAGCCGTTCGTTTGAGAAGGACGGGCCGACCCATGACTTTCGTGTACTGGGTGGTCTCTATGCGGAGACGGTGCAGCTGATCACCATGAATGACAAGATTGATTCAGTTGATGATCTGATGGGCAGGAGAGTTTCCATCGGTGAAGCAGGGTCAGGTGTCTACTTCAATGCAGTCGACGTACTAGACGCAGCGGGCATTACACTGGATGACATCAAGCCGCAGTATCAGTCATTTGAGGATTCCAAGGAATCTCTGAAAGACGGTAAGATCGATGCGGCCTTCATCGTGGCCGGCGCTCCGACGACTGCAATCACAGAGCTTGCAACCACCAACGGCGTGAAGATCATCCCGATCGACGGCGCCCTCCGCGACAAGGTCATGGCAGACTGCCCGTACTATGCACCGCTCCAGATTCCGGCAGACACGTACCCGGGACAGCCGGAGCCGATCGATACGATCACGGTGAAGGCAACGGTAGTTGTAAGCAGCTATCTGGATGACGGGACGGTCTACAAGCTGACTGCCGCGATCTTCGACCATGCGGATGAGATCGCGAAAGAGAATGCCAAGGGCAAGGAGCTTTCTCTTGAGAATGCGACTGAGAACATGGCGGCCCCATTCCATCCGGGCGCCGCGAAGTACTATGCTGAGCATGGCATTACTGTTATCTCAGATGAGAAGGCTTTTGATGAGCAGCAGAAGATGACTGCAGGTGCCGTAAATGAAACTGAGGCGGCCGGTACGGCTATTGGCGAGACCGAGATGGAAGACTAAGGAGGGCAGGACATGAGTGAAGAATTGAAGAAAAATAACATGGCCGCTTCTCCGGCCGGGGCAGCAGACCAGGCGGCAGCAGATGTCGGCCAGATCATGAAAAAATTTGACCGTGAGTCGAACACCAGGATCTGGACCGGAAAGTACAAGACAGTCATCCGGTGGATCCTGGCAGGATTCTCCCTCTGGTGCATCTGGGTGACGCTCTTTGCAACATTTCTGGAAGAGATCCGGCTGACCTCTTTCATGGGACTGATTGTTCTGATGGGCTTTCTGACTTACCCGGCAAAGAGGGGAGAGCAGCGTCCGAACTACATGCCTTGGTATGATATCGTCCTGACGGTCCTGGGTACAGGCTCTTTCCTGTACTTCACCTTCAATGCCAACGCCATCATCCAGCAGGGTACCAGGTTCACCCCGGTGCAGATCGTCATCGGTGTGATCGCGATCCTGACACTGATGGAACTGACCAGACGATGCGTCGGACTTCCGATCCTGATCGTCGCAACATTCTTCCTGGTCTACGCGCTCGTCTACGGACTGACCAACCCGGAATTCTATGGAAGAGTACGGTATCTGGTGAGAAACCTTTTCTACACCAAGGAAGGAATCTTCTCAACACCAGTCAATGTCGCATCGAAATACATCGTTGTGTTCATCATCTTCGGAGCATTCCTGGAGAGGACCGGAATCTCAAACTTCTTCATCCAGCTTGCCAACTGCGTCGCAGGAAAGTATGCAGGCGGACCGGCTAAAGTTTCGGTCATCTCCTCCGCACTCTGCGGCATGGTCTCCGGATCTTCCGTCGGAAACACGGTTACGACCGGCTCCGTCACCATCCCGATGATGAAGGAGACAGGCTACAAGCCGGAATTTGCAGGCGCTGTCGAGGCAGCTTCCTCCACCGGCGGGCAGATCATGCCGCCCATCATGGGCGCTGCCGCATTCCTGATGGCGGACTTCGTAGGGGTGCCTTACTCCAACATCATCGTGCGCGCCATCCTTCCGGCAATTCTGTATTTTGGAGGAATATTCATTTCCGTACACCTTGAGGCGAAGAAGCTCGGGCTTCACGGGATTCCGAAGGAGCAGCTTCCGCACTTCGGAAAGCTGGTAAAGAAGATCTACCTGCTTCTTCCGCTGGTCATGCTGGTCGTCTGGGTATCCGGCAATTACATGACCATGCAGAGGGCAGCAAGCTATGCGATCGTTCTGTCGATCGTCGTATCGCTTTTTGACAAGGAAAACCGGATCAGTCCGAAGAAGATCGTCGATGCGCTCGAATCAGGCGGACGCAGCTCCATCACAGTGGCAGCGGCATGTGGTGTCGCGGGAATCATTTCCGGAACGATTACCATGACGGGTCTCGCAAATGAGCTTGTGAACGGGATTGTCTCGCTGGCAGACGGCAGGCTTATCGTTGCGCTCCTCCTGACCATGCTGACTTGCATCGTACTTGGTATGGGTGTTCCGACGACCGCAAACTACTGCATCATGGCAGCAACTACCGCACCGATCCTGATCCGCATGAATGTACCGCCGCTTGCGGCACATTTCTTCGTATTCTACTTCGGAATCGTCGCGGACATCACGCCTCCGGTCGCGCTTGCGGCTTACGCAGGATCGGCTATTGCGAAATCGAATCCGATGAAGACAGCCTTTACGGCTACAAAACTGGCGATCGCGGTCTTTATCGTGCCTTATGTATTCTGCTTCAATCCGGCGATGCTTCTGATCGATACGACTCCGCTGGCGGTCGTGCAGATCTTCATCACTTCCTTCCTCGGAATCTTTGGCGTCGCAGCTGCGATGGAAGGTTATCTGTGGGCGCATATGTCAGTCCTGGTCCGCATCATGATGGCGGCTGGCGGAATCATGCTGATCGACCCGCGCCTGGTCACGGACATCATCGGGATTGTACTGATCGCAGCAGGCATCGCAGTGCAGAAGCTGGTTTCAAAGGGACACCCGGCTGTCGCATGACCTGGGCGTAAAGCAGGAATCAATCGATAATAACAGCCTTTCAGGCTGAGGATAAAAGAGAGGAAAATATGAGTGAAGTAAGTTCCAGACATATCATCATAACGATCAGCAGGGAATACGGAGCGGGTGGCCGCTCTGTTGCAAAGGAACTTTCAGGCAGGCTGGGGCTTCCGTGGTATGACCGTGACTTCGTGAAAAAGACGGCTGCACTCAGCGGGTATACGGAAGAGGAGATCAACAGCGAGGGTGAAGCCGTCAAGTCCGGGACCCGCTGGCTGACCAATCTGATCAGTCCTGTAGCGTATGAGAGTTCCACGGATGCCATCTTCCGTGCCCAGAAAGAAGTGATCCTGGGGATGGCAAAGAAAGAATCCTGCATCATCATCGGACGCTGCGCGAACCTGATTTTGAAAGAAGCCGGTATTCCGCATCTGTCCGTGTTCCTGTACGCAGACCATGAACATAGAATGAAGCGTGCGGCGGAGCTTGCAGAGAACGGTGATATGGATCTCGAAAAATTTATCGCAAGAAGAGATTCCAGAAGGGCTGCCTACTACAAGATCTACACCGGACATAGCTTCGGTGATTATCATGATTACCACATCAGCCTGGATACCGGAAAGATCGGATACAAAGGCTGCGTGGACATCATCACAAATATTTTAGGGTAATATGGGAAAGGCGCTCCGCATGATGCGAAGCGCCTTTTTGAGTAGATATTCTGTTTAGCGGAGATACTCGATCTGATAACGGCCTTCCGTATCGCGGATTTCGTAGGATTCCTCCGTCTTTCCAAAGACTACAGCACTGGCTGGTGTGTAGCCTTCCGGAAGCTGAAGCTTTTTCACCAGCCCCGGGTTCTGGTTGAGTGCACGGATCGCGCCCCAGATGTGGACGGTGCCAAGTCCAAGTTCTACAGCCTCGAGAGCCATATTCTCGATCGCACCGGCTGCGTTGGAGAACTGGACGTTATCCTTCGGCTCATCGCCGGTAAGTCTTACAGATACCAGAACCATCTCAGGTGCGTTGTAGAGAATCTTAGCTCCCGGATTGCCGAAAGCGGCGGCAGCATTCTCCTCGATTTCATGAAGAAGATCCCGGCTGGTAATAACAGTCAGATACATGTCTTCTTTCCTGCCCATACCGACCGGTGCCGCGCATGCAGCCTGGAGAATCTTTTTTTCTTCCTCTTCAGTTGCTCTTTCTCCGGTATACTTGCGAATCGACCTTCTTGAGAGAATTGTCTTTAAAGTTTCCATCTTGTTCCTCCTCCTCAATCATTATTCTAAATATAGCACATGACCCCGGAATTTGATAAGTTCGTCCTGATCTTCATCTCGCGGCCTTTGGCAGGCGGCACACGATTGGCTCTGTGTCATCCTAAAAGCGCGAGGATTCCCTTCGCAATCCGAAGAGGCGGATCTTTGAAGTGGTTGCCCGGATTCAGCTCGGATAATACATCGATATCTTTCGATGAGTACCAGACGGCAAGCTTTTCCATGTTGACGCGGACGCTCTTCATCAGTTCATTGCGGGTCCGCTCCTCTCTGTCGCCTACGGAGAAGTAGAGTTTCTCTAATTTCTGCAAAGGCTCATGACTTTCTGCATATTCGACGAAATCCGGGAACCAGAGGGAACCGGACATGCAGGCTGCTCTGGAGAAGAGGTCCGTTTTATAGAGAGAGTAGATTGCAAAGAGACCTGCCAGGGAATAGCCGGCAATGCCATAAAAGGATGGCCTCAGCCCTCCTTTTTCGACTGCTCCCGGGATGATGCTCCGGGTCAGCAGATTCAGGTATTCGTCAGCGCCGCCTGAAAACGGAGCGTCGCGATGAAAAACCGGAGGACACTGCCAGGGTGAGAGGTCATGGTTCCAGTCGATTCCGGAGACGCTTAGAAGGGAGAAGTCCGGGCAGTTCATGCCGCGCAGCGTCTGACAGACTTCTTTTCCATCACTTTCTTCGTTCAGAAGAATCAGGGGACGGGTCTTGTCCTCTGCCGGGCAGAGAGCTGCTTGTTTGCCGTCTATCTCAAATTTCATCATGATTTCCATAAAAAGCTCCTGTGCTTTTGGGTGTATGACCGGATTATCATACACCTTTTCAGGCGGAAGCGGTGATTCCGCGTTATAATGTTTTCAAAACTTTGTCGCGCGTCCGGGCGCAATTCCGCCAAGGCGGAATTGATTTCCGGCTGCCGGTGCCTGGATGCCGGCCATGAGGAGTCCGGAAAGGACACGATCGCAGCGGTGATCGAAGGAGGAATCTATATCTATGAAATTTATATCCTGGAATATCGACTCGCTTAATGCAGCTCTTACGGGAACCAGTCCGAGGTCGGAGCTGTCAAGGGCTGTCCTTGACACGATTGCCGGAGAAAATCCGGACATCCTTGCGATTCAGGAGACCAAGCTTCCGGAAGCAGGGATGAGCAAGAAGCAAATGGAAGCTCTCGCCCGGTACTTTCCTGACTATGATGATGTCTGGGTCAGCTCTCACGGACCGGCCAGGAAAGGCTATGCAGGAACCATGGCTCTCTTTAAGAAAGGGATGGATGTGAAGGCGGACTATCCGAGCATCGGGGCTCCGGAGTCTATGGATCTTGAGGGAAGAATGATCACGCTGGAGCTTCCGGACTTTTACTTCAATCTGGTTTACACGCCGAATGCCGGTGACGGGCTGAAGAGGCTTTCCGGTCGGCAGGTCTGGGACCGGAAGTATGCGGAATATCTGGCTGAGCTTGATCAGAAGAAGCCGGTGATCTCCTGCGGAGATTATAATGTCGCGCATGAGGAGATCGACCTTGCGAACCCGGACGGCAATCATCAGTCAGCCGGATTTACCGATGAGGAGAGGGCAGGATTCACCAACTTGCTTTCAAAGGGATTCATCGATACATTTCGATATGTCCATGGCAATATGCCGAATGTTTACTCATGGTGGGCTCAGAGGGTGAAGACCAGCAAGATCAATAATTCCGGCTGGAGAATTGACTACTTTCTGGTCAGCGACCGGATCAAGGACCGGGTTATCCGGTCTGAGATGCTGGATTCGGGCGCAAGACAGGATCATACGCCGATCGTGCTGGAACTTAACTGATCCCGGGAACTTGTCCGGAAGTTTTTAATGAAGACCCGGTAAAAAAGGAGGAGTCGGATCATGCCAGGGTTAGGAACACTTGCCAATGTACTTGCAATCGTACTTGGCGGACTGATCGGAGTGCTTTTCGGGAAGAAGATTCCGGAGCGCTTCAAGGAAACGATTCAGACAGGGAATGCGGTTGCGGTCCTGTTCATCGGTATCGGGGGAACTCTCGCGCATATGCTGAAAGCGGAGGGAGAGACATTTTCGACAACCGGAACGATGATGATGATCTTCTCCATGGCAATCGGAAGTGTGCTCGGCGAACTGTTTGATATCGACAGGCGTATGAAACAGTTCGGAGAATGGCTGAAGAGGAAGACCGGAAATGCGAAGGACGCCCGGTTTGTGGATGGCTTTGTGACAGCTTCACTGACTGTGTGTATCGGAGCCATGGCAATCGTCGGCTCTATACAGGATGGGATCGCCGGCGACCACTCAACGCTCTTTGCAAAGGCAATCCTGGACATGATCATCGTCATGGTTTTTGCGACGACAAAGGGGAAGGGCTGCATCTTCTCCGCAATCCCGGTCGGGATCCTGCAGGGGAGTGTGACCTTGCTTGCGAGGCTGATCAGTCCATATATTACGGATCATGCCATGGAAAATTTGTCCTATGTCGGCTCGATCCTGATTTTCTGTGTCGGGATCAACTTGTTTTTTGATAAGAAGATCAAGGTGGCAAATATGCTGCCGGCGCTGGTCGTCGCTGCCGTGTGGCCGTGAAGGCGGTGAGAATGTGACAGCAGTGTGAATGTGACGATAGCCATAGAAGGCAGTGGAAGTTCAAAACTTTGTCGCGCGGATTCCCGTGACAATTGTCAGGAATTGTCAGGTGCCAGGCACCAGACAATTCGGACACAATTCAGACAATTCAGACAATTCAGGGGCAATTTCAGGTTGTGGTAATCTGCAGAATGTCATAAGATAGCTGTCAGCGGTCTTTTATCCGGGCATATGCAATGGCGCAATGCCTTCCTGCCTGCCATGGCAGGTCAGGAACCGACATGGAATGATATTCCAGTTCAGAAAAGAGGCTTTATGAACACAGGCTACGAACAGCGCATGGGGACCGAGCCGGTGGGCAGGCTTATCCTGCGGATGTCGCTTCCCGCGGTCGTCGCCCAGGTTGTGAATCTTCTATATAACATCGTCGACCGAATCTACATCGGGCACATCCCAATAGAAGGTGCCAATGCCCTTGCAGGTGTCGGACTCTGCAGCACGCTGATCATTCTGGTTGCGGCCTTCGGCCAGTTTGCCGGCGGGGGAGGAGCACCGCTTGCCTCCATGGCACTTGGCAAGAGTGACCGTGAGAGTGCGGAGAAGTTGCTTGGAAATGGCTTTACCCTCAACCTCATCTTCACGGTGATCCTGACCGCGGTACTGTTTGCCTTCATGCGGCCGGTTCTTTTCCTGATCGGGGCTTCGGAGAACACGATCGGCTATGCGGTCTCCTACTTCTCCATCTATATTCTGGGAACCTTTTTTGTGATGGTCACGACCGGCCTGGTCATGTTCGTGAATGCGCAGGGGCGCCCCGGTTATGCCATGGTCTCGACTCTGATCGGAGCAGGTCTCAACATAGGCCTTGACCCGCTCTTCATCTTCGCATTCCACATGGGAGTCGCCGGCGCTGCCCTGGCATCGGTCATCTCACAGGTAATCAGCGCACTCTTTGTTCTGCGCTTTCTATGCTCGGAAAAAGCATCGCTGAGGCTGAAAAGGTCAGCGATGAAACTCGATTGGAAAGTCGTAAAAAGGATGATGGCGCTGGGGATATCGCCATTTGTCATGTCGTGCACGGAGAGCGTGATCGGCTTCGTCCTGAACGGATCGCTGGCGCATTACGGTGACATCTATGTAAGTGCGCTGGCTGTCATGCAGAGCTGCATGCAGATCGTCGGAGTCCCGCTGAACGGATTCAGCCAGGGCACAACGCCGGTCATCAGTTATAACTTCGGATCAAGAAACAATGGCCGCGTGAAGAGAGCCTACTGGATCTCCTGGCTGGTCAACTTTCTCTACGGCCTGGTCCTGATCGTGACCATGATGATCTTTCCGGCCTTCTACGCGAAAATCTTCACCCAGGATCCAGCCCTGGTCCAAACCGTGAAGCAGACCATGCCGCTCTTCGTCAGCGGCATGAGCATCTTCGGAATGCAGAGAGCCTGCCAGAATACATTTGTTGCTCTGGATCAGGCAAAAATCTCGCTTTTTATCGCTTTTCTCAGGAAGATTTTCCTCCTTGTTCCGCTGGTGCTGATCCTTCCGCATTATTTCGGAGTCATGGGAGTCTTTGCAGGCGAAGCAATCGCGGATGGCACTGCAGCGATCATCTGCATGATTATCTTCCTGGTCCGTTTTCCGAAGATCCTGAGCAAGAATGAAAGGAAAGAAGCATGAGAATCTTTATTCTGAGGCATGGTGAGACAGAATGGAATAAACTGAGGAGGCTTCAGGGCTCCACCAACATCCCTCTGGATGAAAATGGTCTCCGCCTTGCATCGATGGTTGGCGATGTGATGAAAAAGCAGAACCTTGCCTTTGATGCCTGCGTCTCAAGCCCGCTGGTGAGAGCGAGAAGGACGGCGGAGCTGGTGCTGAAGCCGGAAGACGATTGCGAGCCGAAAGGTGCAGCAGAAAAATCAGCCTGCAGCTCTGCAGCGGATGATACCATGTCGCAGGGAGCTTCGGCAGACATTGAAGGGAAAGAAGAAAAGTCCACGGGAATTCCATTTACTTTGGATGAAAGAATCGCGGAGATCAACATGGGACCCATGGAAGGACAGTGTGTCATCGATGATGATCGATTCCCGAAAGCGGACCCGCAGGTAAGAAACTTTTTCCACAAGCCGGAAGCATATCAGCCTCCGGAGGGAGCAGAATCTTTTGAGGATGTGATCAGAAGGACAGGAGAGTTCCTGAAGGAGACTGCTCAGAAGTATAAAGATTACGAGGGCAAAGACTTTAAGCTTCTGGTCTCCACCCATGGCTGCGCCAGCCGGGCGATGCTCATGAACATCGATCCGGTCCCGCTGGAGAACTATTGGAGGGACCAGGTCCCGCCGAACTGCTGCGTCAGCATTGCAGAGCTGGAAGACGGAGTGTGGAAACTGGTCGAGCGGGACCATGTGTACGCGGCGCCGGGCAGAAAGGGCAAGTCTGAAAGCTATATGGATTAAGCCGAAAGCTTCATGGAAGTCTTGGGAACGAGCCCGGCCAATGCAGAGAATGGCATGGATGAGGCTGTGGGAACAGATTCCAGAGGGATACAGATCAAACTTAGGGAAAGGCAAGGCACAAAGGGGTGCCGGGTCAGAGATGAAAATATTCAGTAAGAAGGCAAATTCAGGAAATACAGCAGAAAGCTACAATGGCATCACGGACGGTGTGATCTGGAAGCAGCTCCTGCTGTTCTTCTTCCCGCTGCTTTTCGGAACATTCTTCCAGATGCTATACAACACGACGGATACCATCATCGTAGGACGATTTGTCGGAACAGTCGCGCTTTCGGCAATCGGCGGGGCGGCAGCCATGATCGTCAATGTCGTCGTCGGCGCCTTCACGGGGCTCTCATCCGGAGCGACCGTCATCATTGCACAGTTCTATGGCGCAAAAGACCACGGCAAAGTCTCGAAGGCGGTACATACGGCGATCGCCATCTCCCTGCTTCTCGGCGTGATCTTTACGGTGGCAGGCTTTCTTACATCCGGAGCCATGCTAAAAGGAATGAATACACCGGAAGAGTCATACGCCCAGTCGAAGATCTACCTGCAGATCTATTTCCTGGGCATGGTCCCCAACCTGCTTTACAATACAGGCGCGGGAATATTGCGCGCGATCGGAGATTCCAAAAGGCCGCTCTACTACCTGATCATATCGACACTTGCCAATATTGTACTGGACCTGCTTTTTGTCACTGCATTCCATATGGGCGTTGCAGGCGCGGCGCTGGCGACCATTCTCTGCCAGCTGCTCTCAGCGGTCCTGGTCATGCAGTGCCTTCTGAGAACGAAGGAAAGTTACGGAGTCAGGATCCGGAAGATCAGGATCTATCAGGGCTATCCCTCAAGAATTCTGAAGATCGGGATTCCTGCCATGATCCAGTCACTTGCCTACTCGATCACCAACGTGATCCTGCAGGTTGCAGTCAACGGTTACGGCACCAGCTATATTGCCGGCTGGGCGGCCTGCAGCAAGGCGGACCAGCTCTTCTGGATGACCAGCAACTCCTTCGGGATCGCGGTCACGACGTTCATCAGCCAGAATTACGGCGCCGGCAAGATGGCGCGCGTGAAGAAGTGCATCAAACAATCGCTGATCATCGATACGATCATCACGATCAGCCTTTCCCTCTTCCTCTGGTTTGCGTCAAGGCTGCTGCTTAGCCTGTTCACGACCGATGCGGAGGTGGTAGACCTGGGATTCATGATGATGCATTTCTTTATCCCGTGCTATGCCACATTCATATGTGTCGAAATATTCTCTGATGTCCTCAGGGGGCTTGGCGATTCGGTGGCGCCGATGATCATCTGCGTCTCCGGGATCTGCATCCTGAGGATTCTCTGGGTTCTGTTCGCGACGAAAATCCGGACCGGTTTTGATACGATCATGTGGTCCTATCCGGTCAGCTGGGTCCCGACCAGCATTCTGTTGGTCGTCTATTATTTGATGACCTGGCACAGAAATGGAAGACTGGAGGTATCATGATAAAATTCCTGATATGGATGGCGGTACTGGATGCCGCAGTGTGGGCGATTGAGGCATTGATATTCTATAGGAAGAGAAGACCATGAAGATTTCGGTTCTTACGATCTTTCCGGAGATGTTCGAAGATTTCCTGCAGGAACCGGTCATAAAGCGGGCCGTCGACAGGGGGATTGCAGAGATCGGGATCGCCGACATCAAGAAGTATGCAGGCGGCAGCTTCCGTCATATCGATGATGATACATACGGCGGAGGGGCAGGCATGGTCATGCGGGCGAAACCGATTCTGGATGCGCTGAAAGATGTCTGCGGGAGTAAATTTCTTATTTCCGGACCACAGGATGCAGCAGAACCGGCAGAGACAGGTACCGGGGAAAACGGACGACCGGAAGATCAGAAAACGGACCGGGACCGCAGGACACCGGAGAAAAGCAGACTCTGTATCTGCGCCATGACTCCTTCCGGAATCCCATACACGCAGAAGATGGCCCGGGAGCTTGCGGAGAAAGACCATCTGGTCCTGATCTGCGGACACTACGAAGGAATCGATGAGCGGGTCATGCGACATGTGGACAGACAGATATCGATCGGTGACTATGTGCTGACGGGAGGCGAGCTTCCGGCAAAAGTTGTGATGGATTCGGTGATCCGTCTGCTCGGAGGTGTCCTGCGGGAAGAAAGTACGGAGGTAGAATCATTTGAGGATGGACTGCTGGAGTATCCGCAGTACACCAAGCCCCTGGAAGTGGACGGGCAGCGGGTACCGGACGCACTGCTGACCGGTGACCATGAGAAGATAAGAACATGGCGCCTGGCCCAGTCTCTGCTTCGCACACTCAGAGTAAGACCGGACCTTCTGGAAAAAAGAGGGACCTCTTCTGAGGAGAGAAAACTTCTGGAAGGTCAGAATCTGACAGAAGAAGAGCGGATAAAGCTGAAAAAGCTGCCGGACAGAACAGAGTTATCCAAAAAGTGAACGATACACATTGGATAGATTGTTCATTGCATGGAGGCGGAATTGATGCCACATGATGATAAAAAATATCAAATATGCGAAAAGGAGGAATCGTCCATCTCTACTATAGCAGCAAAAGAAGCAGAACTTGCTGCGGGGAATGAGAAGGAAAAGAAATCCGGCTTTCTGGAACCGGGAAAACGGTGATCGGAGGAAGTATGCGTGAAACTTCGCTTGTCTATATCGTGAAGGACGGGAAGGTGCTGATGCTGCACCGGATCCGCAAGAAGAATGACGAGAATCATGGCAAATGGATCGGCGTCGGCGGCAAGTTCGAGCAGGGTGAGTGTCCCGAGGAATGTATGCGGAGGGAGGTTCGCGAGGAGACCGGACTTTACATCGACCGGTATCGATATTGCGGCATTGTGACATTTCAGAACGACGATGCGGACACCGAGTTCATGCACCTCTTCCTGGTCACGGGCTTTCATGGCCAGTTAAAGCGATGTGATGAGGGTGATCTTGAGTGGCTCCCTGTGGAGATGCTCACGAACATCCCTCACTGGAAGGGAGACCGGATCTTCCTGTCGCTGATTTTCGGGGAGAAGGAGTATCCTTTCTTTTCTCTCAAACTTGTCTACAAGGATGGCCTCCTGATCCATTCGTCGCTGAATGAGCACAATTGCCTGGTGACGGACCGGCTGATCCTGAGGCCGTTTCTGGATGCGGATGCCGATGCAGTCTATGAGCTGGCGAAGAATCCGGCTATCGGGCCGGCGGCAGGCTGGCCGGCGCATAAGAACAGGGAGGAGAGTTTGTCTGTTATCCGGGAGGTTCTGAGAAGACCGGAGATATATGCAATCGTGCTTCGGGACACGCAGCAGCCGGTCGGAGCGGTCGGGCTGCAGAACTTCCGGATCGCGGATGAGGAGGGGAGTCTGATCTCCTATTTTGATGAGAGAAAAAGCATATGCCCTGCCTGCTGCACGAAGACGGAAGGGGGTCTGACGGAAGAAAAGGATGGGACAGTCCGGGCATCAGGGAAGTCTTTGGGGGAAGAAGCGGGGCAGGAGGCAGACGGTTCGGAGATCCGGTTTGAGGCAGAGCTCGGATACTGGCTGGGAGAGCCATTTCAGGGAAATGGACTTATGACGGAAGCCTGCCGTGCAGTGCTCGAACATGGTTTTACGGACCTGGGACTGTCGAGAATCTGGTGCTGCTACTTTGCCGGCAATGAGAAGTCAGCTGCAGTACAGAGGCGGCTGGGATTTCATTTCCATCATACGGATGAGAATAAGAAAGTCGAGCTTCTGGGGGAGGTCAGAGAGGAGATCGTTAACGTAATGTTTCAAGAAGAATGGCCTTCTGTACTTGACGATTTTACGGGGAATGTATAAAATAAAAATGATATGTTTGAACAATTATTCCCGGTAATTTAAGTGGGTTCAGAGGTAAGATCGATGCCAAAATCAAAATTTGAAGCTATCTACAGAGATCTGAAGGCGGATATCGAGAGTGAGAAACTTCCTTACCAGTCGCTGATGCCATCGGAAAATCAGCTGATCATCCGCTTTGACTGCAGCAGAAATACGGTCCGCAGAGCAATCGCCATGCTGGCGGAAGAAGGCTATGTACAGCCTATGCACGGCAGAGGCGTGAGAGTCATATACACGAAGAGCGAGGTGGCCTCGAATTTCCTGATCGGTGGGATCGAGACGTTCCGTGAGTCCGCGAAGAGGAATAATTTCAAGACGACGACCAAACTGGTCCTTTTCGCTGAGATTGTTGCAGACGAGAGAGTTTCCAGGAGAACAGGATTCCAAGTAGGCAAGGAACTTTATTTTGTGCAGAGAGTCCGGCTGCTTGACGGAGATCCGTGTATCTTCGATGTCAGCGTCTTTGACAAGAGTCTTGTACCGGGACTGACGAAGGAGATTTGCGTTCACTCCATCTATAACTATATCGAGAAAGACCTGGGTATGCAGATCGTCATGAGCAAGAGACAGATCACGGTCGAGCGGGTGACGCAGGTTGACGAGGAGTGCCTTGCGCTGAACGGATATGACTGCCTGGCAGTCGTTACCGGCCAGACCTTCAACTCTGAGGGTGTCATGTTCGAGTACACTCAGTCCAGACATCGCCCGGACTACTTCGTCTTCCAGACAACGGCTATGCGGCATAAAGAGAAGATGGAAGACACCAGTGTGATGGAAGGACACTGAATTTTTATCAATTATACTGGTCTTTATGAACAATATGGAACCCCGGGGCTTCGCTCCGACATCCCGCGTATATGGATGTCGGAGGCGAGTCCCGGGGTTCTTCTTGATTTGAATTGCCTGATAATTTAGCTAATTGTGCCCGAATTGTTCGGTGCCTGGCACCAGACATCTTGAAAAAAGTCAGCCCTTCCGCTCCCTGGCATCCATTTAGCTGGATGTCAGGGAACCGAAAGGGCTGTCTGATTTCTTAGATAACTTTCTCTGAAACCTCACAAATTACAGATCTCTGAAGTGAAAGGACTTCTTTCCGCTTGCGTAGTCGCCCACGATCTGACCGCTTCCGTACAGGCGGTATTTGTACGTGACCAGGCCGTCGAGTCCGACGGGGCCGCGGGCGTGGAGCTTGCCGGTGGAGATGCCGACTTCGGCTCCGAATCCGTAGCGGAAGCCGTCCGCGAAGCGGGTGGAGCAGTTGCGGTAGACACCGGCGGAATCGACAAGTGTCATGAACTTCTCACCGTTTTCATCGCTTTCGGTGATAATCGAGTCGGTGTGGTGGGAGCCGTAGCGGTTGATGTGGGCGGTGGCTTCCTCAACGGAGTCAACAAGTTTGACTGCGAGAATCAAGTCAAGGTACTCATGACGGAAGTCGGAATCTTCTTTCAGGACATCGCTTTTATGGATGCAGCCGTCCGGAGTTGTCTTAGCTCCGGACTCAGCATATGCTTTCTCAAGTATCTCCGCCGCTTCCTCAGTCCCTCTGAGTCTTACGCCAGCTTTTGCAAGTGCTTTCGCAGCCATCGGCAGGAAGGAAGAAGCAATCTTTCGGTTGACCAGAAGAGTTTCAGCAGCATTGCAGGCAGCTGTGTACTGGGTCTTGGCATCGACAATGATCGGGATCGCCTTATCGAAATCGGCGTATTCATCGACATAGATGCTGCAGATTCCGTCGGAATGTCCCATGACCGGAATCTTCGTGTTTTCCATAATATAGCGAACAAAACGGTTGGAACCTCTCGGAATCAGAAGATCGACGCAATCATCGCACTCAAGCAGTTCATCAATCTCGCTGTGGGCAGACGCCTGAAGGAGGCAGCCCTCCGGAAGCCCTGCGGATACCGCGGCTTGATAGATGAGGTTGAAAAGGGCTTTATTGGTGGCGGCAGTTTCCCTGCCGCCCTTCAGTACGGCGCAGTTGCCGCTCTTGATGCAGAGACAGCTGATCTGGACAAGCGCATCCGGTCTCGCTTCAAAGATGACCCCGATGACCCCGATGGGAACGGTAACTCTCTTCAGCTCCAACCCGAGGTCAAGTTCTCTGTCCAAAGTTATCCTTCCGACCGGGTCCGGGAGAGAGAGCAGGCTGTCGATTCCTGCCAGAACATCGGAGAGCTTGTGCTCATCGAATTTCAGGCGCTTCCGGACGGCAGCCGGAACCTGATCTTTGTCTGCCCGGGCAAGATCCTGAGCATTCGCAGCAAAGATATCTTCCTTATTCGTGACAAGCGACTCTTTTATTTTTGCCAGAGCCAGATTCCGGGTCAGCAGGGAAGAAGAAGCCATGACCGGACTTTGCTCTTTCATAACCTTAACATATTCTCTGATACTCATAGATTCACCGCTTTCTTTGTCGAAACCTCTCAGCTCAGCATTGCATGAATACGACCGCATACATGATTCCGCTTCGCATGAATATGACTGCATAAATGATCCCGCTTCGCATGAATACGACTGCATACATGATCCCGCTTCGCGGAAATGGATCCGCCGGGACATGTGGGACGGTCCGGACGGCCGTGTCCGGAATGCCTCATCCTGTATGCGTTGTGAACATGATAGCACGGGAGGGAAAGCATAGCGACTAACATTTCTTAAAAATGTGTGAACAGAGATTGTTAAAATATTGATTTGTAGTCGTTAGTTCGATATAATACAAGCGGTCAGACGGCTAAAGTCTGCCATATGGAGCATAAGTTTATTTGTATAAGAAAAGAGGTTCTGCAATGGCAAGTATTGATCTTTCTCAGTATGGCATCGAGAATGTCAAAGAGGTAGTTTACAATCCTTCCTATGAGCTTCTCTATGAAGAGGAGACCAGACCGGAGCTTACCGGTTTCGAGAAGGGTGTTGTCACTGAGCTTGGTGCAGTCAACGTTATGACTGGTGAGTTCACCGGCCGTTCTCCTAAGGATAAGTACATCGTTATGGATGAGAACTCCAAGGACACCGTATGGTGGAATACTCCGGAGTATCCGAACGATAACCATCCGATGACCGAGGATACCTGGAAGACTGTCAAGGAAATCGCTAAGAAGGAACTGTCCGGAAAGAGACTGTTCGTTGTTGATGGTTTCTGCGGAGCGAACAAGGATACCCGTATGGCGATCCGCTTCATCGTCGAGGTTGCATGGCAGGCTCATTTCGTAAAGAACATGTTCATCAGACCGACCGAGGAAGAGCTCAAGGACTTCAAGCCGGATTTCGTTATCTACAACGCATCCCATGCTAAGGTTGAGAACTATAAGGAACTCGGACTTCGCAGCGAGACCTGCGTTGCCTTCAACGTAACTTCCCGTGAGCAGGTTATCATCAACACCTGGTACGGCGGAGAGATGAAGAAGGGTATGTTCTCCATGATGAACTACTATCTGCCGCTGAAGGGCATCGCTTCCATGCACTGCTCTGCTAACACCGATCTGAACGGCGAGCACACCTGCATCTTCTTCGGACTTTCCGGAACCGGCAAGACCACCCTTTCCACCGACCCGAAGAGACTGCTGATCGGCGATGACGAGCACGGCTGGGACGACAACGGAGTATTCAACTTCGAGGGCGGCTGCTATGCTAAGGTCATCAACCTTGACAAGGATGCTGAGCCGGATATCTACGGCGCAATCAAGAGAGACGCTCTTCTTGAGAACGTTACGGTTGATGCTGACGGAAAAATCGACTTCGCTGACAAGACTGTCACCGAGAATACCCGTGTTTCCTATCCGATCTACCACATCGAGAAGATCGTAAAGCCGATCTCCCATGGCCCGGCAGGCGACAACGTAATCTTCCTTTCCGCTGACGCATTCGGAGTACTTCCGCCGGTATCTATCCTTGACGCTGAGCAGACCAAGTACTACTTCCTGTCCGGATTCACTGCAAAGCTTGCAGGAACCGAGCGTGGAATCACCGAACCGACCCCGACCTTCTCCGCTTGCTTCGGACAGGCATTCCTGGAACTGCATCCGACCAAGTACGCAGAAGAGCTGGTTAAGAGAATGCAGAAGTCCGGCGCTAAGGCTTACCTTGTCAACACCGGATGGAACGGAACCGGCAAGCGTATCTCCATCAAGGATACCCGTGGAATCATCACTGCTATCCAGAGCGGTGCTGCACTGAAGGCTCCGACCAAGACCATTCCGTACTTCAACTTCGTAGTACCGACCGAGCTTCCGGGCGTTGATCCGGCAATCCTTGATCCGCGTGACACCTACAAGAATGCTGCAGACTGGGATGTCAAGGCTAAGGATCTTGCTCAGAGATTCATCAAGAACTTCCATAAGTATGAGAGCAACGAAGCTGGCAAGGCTCTTGTTGCTGCAGGACCGAAGCTCTGATATGTAATAAAAAAGCCACAGGAGGACACTGAGCGGTCAGACTGCTTGCAGTGGTGACCGTGAAAGTGGACGACTGTGGGAACGTGGCGAAGCCACGCTACCCCACCAACATCGAAGAAGTGCGGAGCACTTCGAGATGGAGGTGGGGCTTTTTTTACTTTAAAGCGATATTGGCTAATGTGTGCTATACTTAGCTTTACTGCAGAAGTGTGCCCAATAATGGAAACGTTACCGGAGATACTGCATTGAAATCAGAACTTATGGAAAGTGAGAGAAATATGGCAAACTCAGATCAGAATATCAATCGCGCGAATATTCATCCGCTGGATTCCGCATCAGGTTACGCGATCGCTCCTGGCATGTTTGACAGAAATGGAGCAGTGCCGCTGGGCTATGACGGCGCGGTGAGTTTCACCGTCCACTCTGAGGGAGCTGCCGCAGTCACTCTGCTGCTTTATCACAGAGGAGAGCAGGAGCCATTTTCGGAAATTGCCTTTCCAAAGAATTACCGGATCGGTTCCGTATGGTCTATGATCGTATTCGGGCTGGACATCTCGCAGATTGAATATGCCTATTCCGTTGACGGACCGTGGAATCCGGATAAGGGGCTTCTCTTTGATAAAAGGTACCCGCTTCTGGATATCTACGCCAAAGCAGTGACCGGGCAGAGGATCTGGGGAAACAAGAATTTTATTCCAGCCTACCGGGCGAGAGTAGTCCGGCCGACTTATGACTGGGATAATGAGCGTCACAGTGTACCGATGGAAGACCTGATTATCTATGAACTGCATGTCAGGGGATTTACCATGGGACAAAATGCCGGCGTCACAGCACCGGGAACATTCCGGGGGCTTCGGGAGAAGATTCCTTATCTCCAGTGGCTTGGAATTACAGCTATCGAAATGATGCCGATCTTTGAGTTTGACGAGATGCAGAACTGCAGGAAATTCGACGGCAAAGAGTTGATCGACTACTGGGGTTACAAC
>Ga0326514_10000248_pt1 | contig 36062 bp, 41 predicted proteins | sample 3_2548_0518_D_FD_203653 | JGI IMG/M metagenome (GOLD analysis project Ga0326514, IMG submission 203653) | Bovine rumen microbial communities from UC Davis, California, United States - 3_2548_0518 | ecosystem: Host-associated > Mammals > Digestive system > Stomach > Rumen | place: USA... | reverse complement strand
CTCATTGGCTCATCAACCGCCTTGTCAACTCTGGGGACAGATAATACTTCTCCTCCACAACTGGTTCGAGAATATCCCTTAATAAAAATCCTCTCCCTATTCTGCGGCACACCATAGTCTTTGGAATTATAAACCGCCCATGATACATCATACCCGAGTTCATCGCAGACCCTAAAAATGGTTTGGACAGTTCGGCCCCTATCATGAGATAATAAGCCCTTAACGTTTTCGAGTAAAAAACAAGAGGGCTTTTTGTCTCGGAGAACCCTTGCAATCTCAAAAAATAGTGTTCCTCTTGCTTCGTCAAATCCTTTTCGTTTTCCAGCAATGCTGAAAGCTTGACAAGGAAATCCTCCAACGAGGAAGCTAAAGTTTGGCAGGTCTTCGGTATTGATTTTTGTTGCATCTCCATAGTTAATGTAGTTTGGATAGTGTTTTTCATATATGCTCACCGCGTATTTATCTATTTCTGAATAACCGACGCATTCAAAGTCGGTTTGTGTGTTTGCTTTTTCTATTCCGTATTCAAATCCTCCAATGCCGCTAAACATCGAGAAGTATTTGATTGTTTTTTCACTCATCAATCATCACCTTTCCATCGGGTATACTCTTCTGCAAAGCCATTATGTACAAGGAAAGCATTCAAAGATTTCACTTCCCCTTCCAGTTCCTTAATTTTTTCTTCAAGGTCGGTTTCACCGAATAATTGGTCATCAGTCAATCTCTAATCCTCCTTATACTTGATTATACAATACCTACACCATTGGCAAAATCCTTCTCCTAAAATGCAATAATCAGCTTCACTCATAGTATCCGTGCCTCGTAATCTTTGATTAAATCCTCCAACTCATCCACCAACTCCATGAAAGCAGTATCAAAGTCTTCGCTATGGTAATCAAGTGGCAGGTCTAGCATTAGTTGACTATGCCCAATCCTAAGATTACTCAAACTCAACTTGATAAAATTCAAATCCTTACTGCATTTCAATTTATCCTCTTCTTGTACTACTTCCAACATCTTTACTCAATCCTCCATTAAAAAAATCTAATGTACTCTGCCTATCAACAAACCTCTCCTCAACAATCCCTAACACCCTGCATGATCCAACTTCCACAGTTTCAATAAAACGGGTCCGGCAAGCTTGGCAGTCATAGGCTCTTCGGCTTATCATTGGTTCCGTGTTAGTCCATGCAGCATATTTTTGATGTATCATTTTTTTACACTTGGGACATTTCAACAAAATATCTAATCCTCCTTTTTATGAATAAACTCATATAGATTATTCGCAGTGATTTCCCCTATTGATTTGACCTTGTTAAAATCCTTGACAGAACAATTGATTAAATCGTTTAAATTTTTGATGTTTAATGTTTCCTTAATCAGTTTTGCCTTCTTATCACTCACACCCTTAACACTACACAACACACTATCCACCGCGGAAGCAGATTTAACAAGATTCTTAACCTCACTACCATAGTACCGGCTTTCACAACATTTCTGAGCCTGTAAAAGCATCTCCTGGAAAGCCACACTCTCAGATGCTGCATAGATTACTGGGCAGATGGTCTGCACTCGCCTTATTGCTCCTTCATACCTTGAATATGTGGATTTTATGAATTTATGATAATCAAATAGGTACTGCTTGCGAACATTATATGACTCCCAACTATCCAGGATATAATCCTGCAAATCTCCTTCAACAATCAAGTAACTGTAAGGGTAAGTTACTGTTTGGTTAACACACTCGTCGAATAAACGGCCGTTGGTGATGCTCTTCATCAGGTCATCGATTAGTTTATACTCAAAAACTACTTGGTTATTGAATAGGTAATCACCGAATTCAAGTTGCCGTATTTCGCAATCGTAACCCTTACTAGAATAATACTCCAGGGCTCGGCTCTTCCTTGTAGATGTTAAGCCCCTTGGGCCATGCTCACGAGTATCAACAATTATCCTCATAATTTATTCACCACTTCTTTAATCAATTCGAATTCCTTACGCCTGTACAATTTAAGCTCATACCGTAAATCATCCAACTCTTCAGCCACTTCATCCCTTGGCGGATAATTGGCAACATCACTAACCTTTGTTATTGGATCGCCGAAGATGTTTCTTTGTTTCTCGTATAATCCGTTGTCGATGAATCGTTGTATTTTGTCGATTGTGTTTAGGTCTGTTTCTGCCATGTTTATCAACTTGAGTAGGTCTCGTATGTGGTCTTGTATTTGTCTTAGGCTGGGTGTTAGTCCTATTTTGAGTAGGCAGTTGTTTTCTAGTTTGCAGCCTTTGCATTGGTTTCTTTCATCGTATTCACAAGTTAACATAAGTTGTCTCCTTATATTTTTTTTGAAATTACAAAATTACAAAATTACATTGCTTATCTTATTGTTTAGAATTACATTATTACAAAATTACAAACAATAAAAAAGGTCTCTCTGTAATATACCAATACCCATTGAAAAAATTTTGTAATTTTATAATAAATCCTATGAATACTCAAAACTACAAAATACTGGGTTCTCCAATGTTTTGGAATTACAAAGACAAAATGTAATTTCAAATGTAATCTTGTGTTTTTACCTTATCACCTCAAAGTTGCCTTCGCCATCATACTCGTCAAGTTTAGGATACAGGAAATCCAGGAAATCATGATAATTAACAATCATCATCCGCTTAGTTTTACCATTAATCAATATTGGCTTGTATTCCCAGCCTAACAATTCGCTAATGGATTGCAAGTTATAGCTGCTGCTAGTAATCTGTTTAAGTTCCTTCTTTATACCGCTACTGCAAACCACATTAATAGTCCCATCACGGCCACGGTGAAGGTCAAGCCAAGGAATCAGCTTCTCATTCAACACACTCCACACTCTATCATTGAAATCATCATTGGTTTTGAAATCCGTGTCAAGGTCTTGTTGGTTTAATGGTCTGCCGGTTTCTTCACTCCATACTTGGACTTTCTGTGTGGCTCGGTTTATTTTCTCTATCAGGAATAATCTGATTTCTTCGATTTCTTCTTCATCTAGATCGTCGAGTGTTTCGGTTTTGTGCCAGTCCAGTATCCAACTTGGCATATCGTGGCCGGTGTCTAGGTATGCTCTTCCTACTAGTAGGTCTGCTGTTTCTTGCCAATCGTTGAGTAATAATTCTGGGTTGCTTTTTATTTCGGTTATGAAATAATTACCCAGAGCCTTTAATTTGTTGAGTATGCTTCTTTTAGGACTGTTTATTTTGAAGATTTCATCAAATTCTTTCTTGTTATCTGCGGCCTTTTTTTCGTTGTGGCTGAATAGGATGCTGGTGAATCTTCTGAATAATGCATCACCTGACGGTAAGCCTTGGTTTGCGGTTATTATTCCACAGCTGAAGCTTGGTATTGTCCTGTAGGCTTTGCCTTGGTATCTTCCACGGGCGGTTGTGGATTCTATCGCGGTTTTGAGCATTCCAACGATTGAAGGCTTGTTGAGTGCTCCTTCTGGTTCGCTTACCATTATTGGTTTGGTGAATTGGCTTACTCTGCTTCCGACTCTTGCGACAGTGTCGAAACTGCTTCCGCCTAGGTTGTTATCCTCGTTAGGGATATCATAGATGAAGAGTATGATTTCGCCAAGGGTGGTCTTACCACTTCCAGCCTTACCATACAAGTATAGCCAAGGCATCCATTTACCACCTATCTGTTTGATACTGTAATCAAATATACTCATTAATCCCCATTTTAAACAGGTACTTAGTTTGGTTTCATGTCCTTTAAAGAAGGGAGCAAGTAAATCTATGACATTAAGTGCCTCATTTACTTCATCTTGGCTTGGCTCATCTACATCAAGGTGGATGATTTTCAATTCTTCATTGGTTTTATCCCAGTACACTCCAGGGTTGTCAATCTCGTTATGCATTTGGGCGAGTTTGTATTTGACTGCGATTTGGATTACTGCTGCGAGTGTTCCTTTTAATCGTCTTGGTGTTATTACCCATCCGGCTTCTTCAAGGTATTGTTCGATTTCCTTGATGGTTTTACGATTGGTCTCGAATACTCTGCTACTGGTTTTACTCACCCATCGTATAGTGAATGTCCTGCCAATATCATCGAGTGGACTGTCATGGATTATAACTTCCTGAGGATAAGCATTAATCACAGTTTCAAGGTTCCTTTCGCCTTTCTTACCATTATCCCATTCATACTGGATTATCTCCAGTTTCTGATTAAGTATGATACTGGTGTTGGTTCCGGTTTTCTCCCTGTAAACCTTTTTAGTACCATACGGAGCCAAAGCCTTTTTCAACCGACGATTGAACATTGTGGTTTCAGCCTCATCATAATTCCTTGACAATAAAAAACTAACACCATCTAATCCAGTATTAGGCTTATCCTCTAAGGAGTAGATATTATTTAGGTATGTGTTTATGTCGGCCCAGTCAAACATGGTTTCAAAATCAGGATTGTTGACAAGGTTTTCACATAATGGCCTTATGATGTCTTCACAGGTTTCTGGATCTACTTCTTGTGTGAACATTTCGCTTATGATTTGTCTGAGTAGTGTGTCTGTGAGTTCTGGTTTGATTTCTGTTAGTGTTTGGGTTAGGCTTTGTATTGTTTTGACTTGTGCTGTCATTGTGGTTTTTCACCTCCCGTATTTGTTTGGGTGATAAAAAAAAGTGGTGGAAGATGGGGGTTATGCTTCTTCCACGTGGCTTAGTAATTCTTTGCATATGTCCTCATTGAAGTCTGGGTATTGGTTATCATAGGCCCAAAGCTTACTGATGCGGGTGAAGTTTTTCTTGGTTAGTTCGTCTCCGCGTCTTTCGAGTTTTTGTATTATTTTTCGGAACCATTCACCTAAGACAACATTATTAGTCCCCTTTAAGACTAATGCAGGATTATCGGATTTTGGTTTTTCTTCAACTATTTCGGCTTCGATGACTTCTTCTTCGGCTTCTTTTTCTTTTTTCGGTTGTGCCGGAGCCTTCTTCCTACGCCTAACTTGACCTTTTTTCTCATTGTTTATCCCTACCATTTCCTCGGATGGTGTACCATTAAGGTTCTTATCCAAGGAGACAAATCCTCTTAACTGGTTGCTTAAGGCTTTACTGCCGGCTCTGGTCTGTGCCATGCTAGCCATTTGGAAGTAATCCTTGTTTCTCCAGTTTCTTTCATTGTTCAAGCAGTAAGCTTCGGCTCCTCCAATGATTATGCCATCGGATACTCTGACTACTTCGGCTCTTGCTTTGAATCCTTTGGCTTCAAATATCTCGACTGGTTCTGCTTCACCTGTCCGTACGGCTATTCCGAATGCATTGCCTAGTGCGATCCAGTCTTCAAATTCAAGATGCCTTTTACCGTTCACGATAACAGGCTTCTCCTTGTTGTGCAATACTTCGTGTACTACTGCTAGGGCGTTATGGTTTTCGGTTTTGAGTTTGTTTTCGTCTTTGATTAGGTCGAGGGAGGAGGTTTTTGCCTCCGCCTCTATGATTTCGTTTTTAGTAGTCATATACTTCACCTTCGTCTTCTTCATACTCTACACGGCGTGATGGGTCTTTTTCAACCTTGTAAACCCTTTTATCCGCATAATTTTCATTATTGCTTGGGATTATCTTCGCAAGGGTTACTCTGATGTAGTCGCCGATGTCGACTTTGCGGTTGTATCTTTGCAGGTCTCTGTGTGATGGTAGTTCTTTTTCGAAGCCACTTTCAAGTTCTAATAATATTCTTGTGTTGCCGTAGTTGTCTTCTACAAAGTCTATTACGTTTCCTTCTATTCGGTCTCCAACTGTTAGTGGTTCCCAGTATCTGCTTGTTTCGTCTACTCCAGGTTCTATTGTTTCAAATGCCATAGTATTTACTCCTTGATTGCATCATAAATTCTTAATAGTGTCTCATATTCGACTGTGAGTGTGTTTAGTTCTCTTTTTTCTTGTACGAGTTGAGAGTCTATGTAAGCCTTCCTCATACTCTCATTTGATATTTTTGGGAGGCCTTGTGCTTTTCTTTCTTCGTTCACATTGTCCCAGTTGGTTTCAAGCAACAGGGTGTTTTTGTCAATATCGACTTTCTGTCGGTAGACGTCTAGGTTTTTCTTTGCTCCTTCTAGTTCTTTGATTAGCATCATGTTGACGTCGATGCCTTTTTGTCTCCATAGTCCGATGCAGTTGTAAACAGTATCGGTGTATCGTAATGGTTTCATTTCTTCAAAAGGGTTCTCTTCAGCTTCTTTTTTAGTTGCCATTCTTACATCTCCATATGTTAAAATCTTCAAGTTTCTTTTGTTCGTTTGGTATTTCAAAGACAAGGACTCGGCATTCGTTTGCCCTTGTCCTTGTGGTGTAGAAGCCATGCCGTTGGAAGTACATTTCGTCTTCCAGTGCTATGGTTTCTAATAGTTCGTCTGCTAACTCTCCAATACTAGTCATCTCTCTCCTCCAAAGTATTGATGGTAAGTGTGTACTCTGGTTTATTATGTAGGTCTGACTCGTATTGCTTGATGCTGATGGTTTGTACTTTCTTGGCACCGAATACACCTATTCGGTTAATCTCTTTCAAGATGCCATGCCAATCGGTACGGATTGTTTCTTGTTTCTTGATAGTTCTCATCAAAAATCCTCCTATAAAAAAGCCAAAGGAGTACTATAATACTCCGGTGGCTTTATAATGAAGCAAAGTGCTACAAGCCCTAGAAATGCTAAAACAAGGAGTGTTACAAAACCAACCAGGACAAGTGTCCTGTGGATATCAGTCTGTACACGGTCCAGTCTTGCCTTGCCAGTATAACACATATAACAATATGCAAGGAAGTTTTGCAGTCCATTCTTCATAGTTTCACCTCTTCACCAAGCAGGCTGCTTATATGGGCTTCCAAATAAGCCTCATCATTTAAGTAACAATCCACCATGTACTGCTCCTCATCATAAGGATCATATGGTGGGATTTGTTCATCTGGTGCATCAATTGAGTGTGTTGTGTTGAATATTTCGTCATGTTCCCATGGTTCCATTATTGGCACACTCCCTTGATGTAGGCTTTGTGATTGTGGAATTCGACTTCTACTGTCTTGCCAAGTTTGAGTTGGCTTCGTTTAACAGTTCTGCCGAGGTAGGCTTCGTAGCATTTACCCCGACTGCCGATGCACCAGATACTGTCTGGGTTGATCGCGTAAAGTTTCTGCTTAACCATTGTTTTCACCTTCTTTGGCAAATTTCAGTATTCTTTCTTCGAGCTTTAATGCTCGTATTATGTTTTCTCCGTTGGTCAGTTCCCCGTTAGGGAGTATGACCAGGGTTTCGTTTTCTATTTTCATAGTACCAAATTTTCCTATTTGTGCAAATTTTTAAGTCAAGATTTTAAGTCTTGCTTGTTTTATTATTTGTTTTCATCTTATATAAAAGTTGCGACTTTTTGTTTAACTTAATGGCAACATTTATTATAGATAAAAAGTATAATTATATATAACGAAAAATATAACAAGAGGTATGATAATCTTGAAACAGCATAGTAAAATCAATAAGGCAAACACCACCAGTAATAGCCTCCGAACTGGCATTCCGAAGGCAATTGGTGATGTTTTAGAAGTTGAACCCAATGATGAGTTGACTTGGACTGTCAATGTCATCGATGATGAGAAGGTGATAACAGTAAAAAAGAGAGAAAATAGCGACGATTAAAACCTTAATGTAGCGACATCTTTATAAGTAATCATGGACAAAAATAAGTTCATGGTTGCTGAAGATAAACAATGCTATAAAAAGTAAAGGTTTTCATAGTTCAAAAAATAAATCCTATTTGTGCAAAAAATTATAAGTTATTATTTTAACTAATGGAACTCTCTTTTTTTTTATCGTATTATTCTCTATTCTATACTACTGCTTTGGCAGCCATACCCCTACTAATTTTTATTTTCTATAATTTGTAACCTAATTCTTCAAGTATCTTTTTCACCTCCAAACGTGCAGCCTCCTTAATATTAGCCTGTAATTCATCATACCGTCTTTGCAATTCAAGCAACTCACTATCATTACTCTTTTTTTCAGCTTCAAGAATAAGCAGCTCGCCCATATTCAAACAATACTTACGCCGTAAATCCTCTGGATTGGATAGGAAATAGGAAGCCCGTGTGCCACTCTTGCCTCGTCCCTGCAAACTATCCACTTCATCAAGGCTCAGCTTATGCTTGCCCTGGTTGAGTTGGCTTGCATGATACTTCCTGAGCATATGGGGTCGGAACCGGTTGTATGCTCCAACCTTGCCAAGTCCTAATCTGTTGTTAATCGTCCTGAATTTCCTTCCCAGGTAATCCGGTTTTATCCCAAACAATAAGTCCTCGCTTGTTAGGTTTCGCCGTGTGTCGTATAAGTAGTAGAGGATTGCCCTTGTGCTCTCAGGTGTGCTGAAAGTATAATAATCCTTGTTGGTTTTCTGCCGGTGCACTTGCCAAGTTGGGATTATATCAGTGTTTGGATCTAACTCTTGCAGGACTTCATGGATGTCCGTTTTGTTGTGGTATTCACTGGTCGCGGTTATGAAGTCTTGTACTGTGAGATTTGTGACTTCAGTCCTGCCCATCCCCCCACTGCAGATTAGCAAGATTATTGCTTTAGTTTGTGGGTCTGCAATGTTTAGGGCTCTTCGGATTATTTCCTTGTCAGGTAAGTCCGCGTATTTGACCATTGTCTGGGTTTTGTCTCGTGTGCTTACCTGTGGTAGTGGTTGGAGTTCTATCTCGTAGTGTCGGTAGATTGCGAGTATTTTTGTTAGGTATACTCGGATGGTTCCTTCGTACTCGTACTTGTCTATTAGGTGTGCCCGGTACCGTATTAGGTGTGTCCTGATTTTCCTTTTTTTCCACCGTATGCCTTGTTCTTCCTCCGTTTCTGCTTCGATTAGCAAGTTGGTCATGCTTTTTCCAATGCATTGTGTGTATTGTTTTATGCTTGACCTGTAATTGCTTATCGTGTTTTTGTTCAGGTTTTTAGCGGTGCTTATTTCTTGAAGAAGTTTTTTGTCTTCTTCGTATATCATTGTGTTTTACCTTTTTGTTTTTTGGTCTTTTTTAAAATAGAGTGAGTGCATTTGAAAAGTAATATGCTTTGTGGGGTGGAAACTTTGGTTGTTTTTTAGATGAAACCTTGTTTGGTTTCTACCGGTTTTTCATATTTTTATCACTTTTTTGTGTATGGTATGTATTTTGGTTTGTTTTTTTAGGGTTAAAAAGCAATAAGGTAGTAATAAAAAAACGAGTAAATGTAATAAAAAAATGAAAATAGAAAAAAAGGAATACTATAATGAAATTATTATACTCGATTAAACAAAAATTAGTTTTAATTGATTATTAAATAGTAATTTCCTCTGTCTATTTCCCTTCTGTTGTCATCTTTACAATCCCATATCCATTGCAGGAACTGGGAGTCTTCTGCCCATTTTTGGATCAAGTTGTAGTATTGCATATGCTCTTTTTCTGCGAAGTCAAATGGGTTTTTTGGCAGGTTTGTGGTGGTAAATCCTTGGTGGTCATAGTAGCCGATTTCAGGTTCATCATCATCGATTGTTGTGATGTCCACATATCCTTTGAGGGTTATTTGACTGTTTTCGGTGCTTACAATTTCAAATTCTACATATTCTGTCATTTTATCACTTCGTTTATTTCTGTTTTGGAGTAATGTTATACTTCGTTGTACATAGTATGTCATTCATAGTATATAAACTTTTCTGAATAAATCAAAAAAATAATAAAAAGAAAAATTATTCCGTATGATCATCATAGAACCTAAGAAGATTTCTAACTTTTTGAGTAGGGTTATCCCCCTCAACTTTTTCAAACAAGACAGTATCAGTATAAGTAAGTCTGCAATCCAGCCTACCAAAAGCTAATTCATACTGCTGAAAATTGTCTGAATTGTAGAACTTGAAGATCTCATGAAACAACATCTTAACTTTTTCTTCATCAGTGAAATTTGACAATCTTATCCTGTCACTTATTTTCAAGATTTCATACTCTATTTTCTCTTCTTTCAAATACATTTCAGTTCCGCAGCTGCAACTCATTCCAGTGACAAATTGTGCTACCATATTAGCGAAACTTCCAGCATACACATCATTAAGGCCGTGTTCTCTTGCGTAATAATGACTAAATCCTGCCCATTTTTCTGTTGTGGTGGACATATTAAGATAAATATTGTTTTCAACTAGGTATTTTTGCAGTTCCTCTAATGGAATATCTGATATTATATCATATTCTATGTTTTCGTAAAACATTGTATCACCTAGTTGTACATTATATCGGTAATAATATATATAAGTTGTGATTTGAGCATATTCAAAAAAAAAATAATAAAAAAAAGTAAAAAAAGTTTTATAGGTTTTTAGCATCCATCATCATTGGTTTCGGTTTCGGCTTCTATTTCTGGGATTGGCTCGATGTACTCCTCGTTCAGGATTATTGGTTGTCTGATTTCACCGACCTGTGCCGGCTCCTCCAAACTCTCATCATTATCAAGGAAAGCCAATGTATTCGGATACTTCGCATCAACATAAGCAATAATAAGACCCACGATTGCAAGGATTATGCTTATTACTTGGTCTTGGGTTTGTGTGTCTGCTATGATGTAGGGCAAGACGGTCAGAAGTATCATTTTCACGATAGTTGATAGGTTTCCAGTATGGTTTGACATAAAAATTTTCACCTCACTGTATGTAGTTTCCATTCTCATCCGTAAAGACAATATCACTCTTATTAATGATATTCTCCTTATGGTTTCTTTCATTGATTTTTGCTTGGTATTCAATCACGAGTTTATGATCGCCCAGGCAATCATATAATCGGTTGGCTATTTTCTGGTTTAAGATTATTTTTTGTATTGACATAAGCATCATTATTTTTTTGTGATTAGGCATATGCTTGGTTGGTTAGCCGGTGTATTTGCAATATACTTGGCATATTCATTGTAGCTTCTTTTTTCTATGTATCCGCAATAACTGGTTGTGCCACACTTATTGCCAAGACTGTTTAAGACATATACTGTTTTGTTGGTGTGGTCGATTTTGTGGATGGTTTCATAATGACCATATTTTAATCGGTATAGGTTGTGTATGATGCAGTCAGTATCCTTTTGGCTTATTAGTTTGCCTAATGCTTTAAACCTACTGTTTGTATCATTTCCAAGACTGCTAAAATTAATCCACTTTGCTTGTAGTTTGCCATTACTTGCCTTGGCAATCGCAGTAAGTATGCCTTGATGGTCGGTTCCTGAGGTTGTGGTTCCTGCCCAGCCTGCTAGTTTGTTTTCGTTGTATTTGGTTATTCCAAACTTCCGCAATACTTGATGGACTGAATGAACACCACAGTAATAACTGGTGCATTGTCCTAGGTTGTTGCATCCAGTATTCAGATAGTGTGGGCTACTGGTATAAACTTCAAGGTTTGCATTACTTGATGTAGATTGAGCAGTATCTTTTTTTGAATTTGTACTGCTCCTTCCATTTACATCAATGTAGGCACTTGTAAATAGGCAAGTCTTCGGCAAAGTATTGTTTTGCTTGTAGTAGTTTAGTATTTTACACACTCCGTAAAGGTAAGTTGTGAAATCGGATTTGTTTCTTATGGTTACTACATATGCAGGGACTCTACCATTTTTGCTACAATAATCATTAAACCTACCTATCATATCAAGGTAGGTTGTTTTGCTACAATTTTCGGAGAGTTTCACACTGAATCCTTGGTTAGACTTGCCAATTGCTTTAACATTAAAAGTATCTGCTTTCAAGTTTGCAATGGTTCGGCTTATCAAGTAGGCGACCGTGTATGGGGTGTATTGGTTGCCTTGGATTGTGCAGTACCGTGGAAGCTTCTTATTAGTTTCAATAAAATGTTTAACTTCAACCGCTTCTTTGATAATGTCAGTTGTTTTGATTTTTGTCATTTTTCACCCTTTTTTTGTGGTCTTCTACCATTATTAATTAATAGGTGTAGTCGATTTGGAAACTGAGATTATAATCACTAACACTACTACCAGTATTGTAAATCCCATAACTGCCATTATCGTATAGGTAGAATATGAATTGATTACTTCGCATAATCAAACGATATATACTCCTCTGTGGGTAGTAGGCACTTGGGATTATGAAATCACTATAATTGTTAAAACGCTCACCAGAGCCTATTGTGACGTTTGTACGATGCCCTATTATTCTTGCACATCTTGTAGTAGTGTTCACCCATAATTCATAGGTGGTGTTTTCGGCTACTTTTTCAAAAGTTCCAATATTCGCTATACTGGTGCTTAACGAACTGACAACACACTCTGCTCTACCATCAGATACAATAATATTATCCGCCACGGATACACTTAAACCCAATGTAACAGTGCCCCCGCTACCAGTAGTAACCTCAACACTACTTGATGAGGTTATGCTACTTCCATTCACACTAACAAAACTGCCACCAGTACAAGTAACAGTACGGGTCTGACCAGTGACTGGGTCGCCGAACACATCCTTAACCAGTAATGTTATTGTAACAGTATCACCTACGGCAGGACTATACTCACTACTGGTTAACTTGTCAATGTAATAATTATCACCCAAAACTTCCGCTATACTTACGCTGCTTCTTTCACTCATACATATCATACCTCATTTACTTCAATATACACGCTCTTATCATCTACACCAATACTGCAAGTCATATCCTCACTGCTTGTTTCCACGTACAAACTCTTATTACTCAAGCCGAAGCTTAACAATCCAGTATTCTCTGTCTGCACATACAATTCTTTCAACCCCGTATCCACGCCGAAGATGAAACCATACAATGTGTAGCCGAACTGATAAACAGTCTGCAACACACCATCGATAGTGTCAGTCATCTTCACAAGAATACTCTTATTCAGCATATAATCTTCAAGACTATGCTCACTTATTACATTCCCATAGCACCTTAAACGGGCTGGGCTTATTAGGATTTTCTCAACCATATTTTAATTCACACTCCAATACTCTTTTTTTTAGAAGAAACCATTAGGATAATTCGGACCCTGATAACTATGAGTAGTCCCAGGGACATTACCATATTTTGGGTTATTTAGGTGGTGGCCCCATGGTGCACGAGACTTCAAGACGGGGTCCACGTACCGCCATTTGCCACTGCTAATGGTGGTAATCTTGCCGAGGACATGACCGTTAATGCCATTCTTTGTATGCACATACTCCAACCTTAATGTTTCGGTGCAACCAGCCGCATCCATCAATGTGAACATAAACCGTGTACTATCACAACAATTCGCTCCTTTCACTTTCATAACATATGTTGGTGAACGCCTGAAATTATCATAATAATCATACCTGAGATTACTCTTTTTACCACACCACGCTGCTATCTTCTTGGCAGCTGCAAGACCTGTGCTGTTGCCGACTATGTTTTTGGCAAGTTGGACTAGGTTCTTGTTGATCGTGTAACTCTGGGTTCTTGTTTTGTTGGATTCGACATTCTTGGCTTTGACGGTTTTTGTTATTGTGTCGTAGTACATTTTCCCTTTTTTAAGGGTGTAGGCTTCGGTTTTCTTGCTTATTACTGGTTTCTTGTACATTTTCAACTTTTTAGGGTTTGAGCCGTGGTTCGCGCCAGTAATTGTGCTGAAGTCTGCATCGCATTTTTTACAGAAGATATGGCCTTCGGCTGAGCCTCCTTCTCGTTTGCCTGTGGCTGGGAATTTTCCCCAGTTGCTGTGCTCGTTGCCAGCCCAGAATATACCCCAATAAAGTTCCTTACTGCCACAGAATGGACATTTCCTTTTAAACACGGTTTTATAAAATTTGGCACCATATTTGGGTAACTCACCATATGCACTAGGTAGACCAATAGCCATAAGGTACTTTCCATCAGGACTTACTCCATACTTGCTGTAATACCTTTTTACGCTTTTTGTGGATTTACTGGTTTTCTTTGTGGTTTTCTGCTTCAAATTACTTGGAGTCTTCTTTTTAGTGTCAACTGGCTTCGGCGGAGTCTCCATAGTACCAGACACATTGACTTGAACGGTATTTGTGGCTTCTTCGTACTCCTCATCACCACCAAAACTTATAACCAGTTCATAATCCCCTGGGCTAAACTGCAAGTTCAGCCTTGCATAACCATCAGCATCAGTCAAACGATTATAGGTATGCTTGGTCAAAGTCTTACTACTGCCATTCTCTTTGACAGTATACAAGGCAAAAGTAACCAGTTTATTGGCTAAATATTGTGTGCTGTAGGTGTCGGTCTCATCATAATCCAAGTTCTCAAGCCTAATACTGTATAGTTTCTCGTTCGGATATTTAAAACTGACATTATTGGCATTGATGCTTGTTTCCTTGGTCACTGCTTTAATATTGTTAAGGCTATAATTGGATAACTCAATGGTGTTTTTGGCGACATCATGAGCCTCCTTGCTAGTCTTGACTACACGAGCAGTAACAAGTTCGCTATAATCAGGGAGTTTCACATAAACCTTATCGTGCAGTTCATAATCGTTGAAGCTTCCTTCTTTCCGTAGGTTAGCGACATCTAAGGTGATGTTGAATTCCCTAGTGGATTTTTCTTTGAGTTTCATTGCAACATCATTGTAGATTGCTAGGGCTACTTCGTCGCTTGTTTCGACGGTTCCCATCTTCGGACGGTTCAATAAGAAATCGTCTCTTACATCTGGGTTGCCGTATACTGTGGTATACTCCATATTAGGAATGTTCTCGGTGCTTATGTGCAAATCACCCGCCAGTTTAGTATAGGGTGCTTTCCAGTATGCGGTGGCTCTCCAATACTCCCATTTGCTATTGCTAGCGGTTTGTGTATCAGGCTGGTCTTGTGGGTGGTATGGTCTCTGCCAGAAATTACTCTTACTGCTTGCTCCCATTTGTTGCTGTGCCATACTGGTGTCATTTGCTTGTATCTGCACCTTCTCGATTATCATTGGTATTGTTTCGCCCTTAGTGACAGATAGGTTCTTCCAAGCAGTTATGATGTTGTTCATATCATTCCTTGTAAGACCATTATTGTCATCAAGGCTTAGGATTGGGCTTATGCTGGTGAATGTTTCGGTCTCATCTGTCTCAAACTGCACATTCTCCAAGTTAAAACCGAAATCCAATACCTCTTCGTGTACGTGTCCGATTTCACGATTGATGCAAGTCATGTACAAGTTAATCTTGTTTTCAGTATCATAAATGGTGAAATAACTGTCATCTGGGATAGTGGTGTCCTCGATTGTGTCAGGGTCATCCGCGATACTGATGAAGCTTTTCGGCTGAATACCACAAACATCTGATGGTGCGACGGCGAAGCTTTTACCCTTGATTTCCATTCCAAGGGTTCCGTGATTCATACTTAACACGATTACTACATTTTGGTCGGTTCCATCAAGGCCAACTGTTTCGGCATTCCAACTTAAAGCAGTATCCCCTTCTTTGTAGACCAGCCCATCACTGTTAAGGAGTTCGCCACTTGCATTGGTTATCCTTAACTCTGTAACTGTTGGATCTATATTCAGTAATGGTGTTCCGTCCTCAAAGTTTACTATGTCGTCTTCTTCTTCGACATCCTCATAAGTATCGGTTGTGGGGTTTCCATCGCTATCGTAGATTTCTGGGGTTGTGGTGTTTTCGGTTACGAAATCGTATTCGATGTTGAGTTGCCAGTTCTTGCTTACATCTATCGGATTCAAGAAGTCCAAGTAACGATGGATTGTATTATTGAGTTGGTCTTTTTCGTACCTTGTAACAAAGACATTACCGGTTTCTTCTTCGATGTATCGGAGCAATGCCATTAGGTTAATTGTACCATTCAGACTAATATGGTTGTAGGCTTTGTTCATTGCATATTGTACTACTCCAATATTAAACCAGTCGCCGAACCAGTAATGTAAGGCATTATAGTCGATGTTTACGCTTTGTTGTCCATTGGTTATGCTCACATCAAACCCATTAGCCGTGGTTAGTTCGTTCTGTGTGAATAATGGAGCATAGTTGAGCTCGACTAATACTTCTTCCAGTTCTGTGTGGAAACTGTTTTCTTGGTATACATCGGTCTCGACTGGTGTATTTATCACATATAGGCAGTCGGTTAGGTTGTTGTCGCCACTAATCCACACCTTGTTACCTATACGGAATAGTTGCTTGTCTTCGTGCAGGTCTTGGAACTGGTAGGTGAAGTCAAGTGAGCGTAAGCCACCTTGTTCGTGTGTTTCTGTTAAATCGCAGAGTTCTGGGTCGAGGAATCTTAAAAATTCCTCATCACCAGTCATCACAACAATAGTTAATCCCATAGTTTACCATCTCTCCGTAAATTCTACCTTTCTGACTGTGCAGCCGGTGGCGTTGAAGTTGTATTCTCCGTGCAGGTTGAACCAGTCGCTGTTGAAGTCCACATACTTTGACAGGTCGGTTGGTTCTGTATCGTCCTCATTAGTCCGGTGGTAGACTTTCCGCTCTTCGCAATCAATCTCCACGATACCAGTTTGCCAGTCTCCATCGTAGCCGATTGTGAATTTTTGACCGGTTACGGTTTCTTGGAGTGTGATTACATTATCTTGTGCCTTTAAACTGATTACTGGATTAACTGATGCTATTCCCTGCACAAAACCAGTGATATTGGTACTGGTGTTCTGTTTTGAGTATGCAGTACCTGCCGGTATTGTTAGTTTTGCCTTGATAGTGTAGGCTCCTGCACTTGTGGTTATGTCCATTGTGTCGGTCATAATATATTCGAAGTAGACATCTGGGTAGTGGCTGAATTCGATCGTGTTTGGTATTGGTCGGTTGTATTCGTCTTTTTCGTTGACGAGTAGTTTGGTTAGTTGTCTGAGCATATCGGTACTTGTTTGTAGGTCGCATTCGCCGATACTCATCTCCAATTCAATAACCTTTTCACGAATATTCTGCCTGTAAGCATCATTGGTATCGGTTCCATCAATGCTCAAGAAGCTTGTATCTGTGTCAAGTCCTTCTGGTATTTGTGCATCTTCTATAAAGGCACCATAGTAACTTAAATCTTCTCCATTTACCTTTACATTGATTAGTTGTTCTTGTAATTGTTCGATGTAGAAGCCTATTCTTATATCTCCAAAATTCAAATTCGCCTCTTCTTCTAATAATATGTTGTTGGCGAAGATTTGCACCTCCCAATCACCTAATTGTGTTAGGTCGGTGGTTTGGAAGCCCCATAAATCGCCTAAGCCTCCGAACTGGAATTCGGTTTGGGAGTCGATGGTGTCTTGGTTGTTTATGATTATGGTTCTTTCACCAGTCTCACCACTTGGGCTTACGAGTTTCGCGGATAATACCATTTCATCGGCTTGTTCTATGGTTCCAGTTACTTCAATTCCCCTGATTGAGTGTGTTTCGTCGGTTCCGTACTCTTCTTCTAGTGGGAAATCATAGAGGACTATGGTTTCTGTTGTATCCAAATTAGGAATGCTTGTCTCGGCTATGTTTTCATCGAGTAGGTTAGTGATTGGTGAGGGGTAGTTGCCAGTTTGTTCTCTGCCCTTGTACACCTGTTTCTCAATAATACAGACATTATCAAAGGTTATGTTTCCAGGGTCGAACCCTGCCCCTTCGGCTTCGGTGTGGTCGCCGGTTATGATTATGTATAATGGGTAATTTTCATTATAGGTGAAGTCCACATCAACAGTATCATACTCGTTAATGCCGGCGAGGTTGTTGCTCCAGTATTCCGCATTCTGAATGATTTGGGTTGGTGTTAGGTTTTCATAATCGGTTGTGTCTGTTATGGTTTCGGTTATTTCGCCTGTGTCTGGGTCGGTAGTTTCGGTTATTGTGATATTATCAGTTATTGGATTGTTGAATACTCCGATACGATTGTTTTTGTACCAGTCGCGTTTGTAAGTGTCGGTGGTGGTTTGTTTCATATCTGCTTGTGCGATGTAAGCATAACCTGTTCCTAATCTGTCAGTTTCTTCTTCGGAGGGTTGGAGGAGGATACTGTTAACCACCTCACCAGTTTGTGGAATAATATGGAAATGATAATCCACAACACGCCCATCCTTATCTATTAATCCGATGGTTTGTGCCCCGAGAGCAGTGAAATATATTAGGAAGTTTATACTTTCTTCGTCACCCCAATCCTCCACGATTACTTGGACATTATCATCGTCGGGGTAGATTTGGCAAATGACATCTGCGGGGAGTCTCTCCAGACTGATAATGCCGGTTCGAGGGTCAACAGCCATTACTTGATACCAGTAGCCGTGGGTTGCGTCATAGGGCATATCTTCTTTACGTACTATGAATTTAAACTCTTCATTGACAGTCTGATAAACCGTGTCAGTTGGCATATCGATAATCATGTTTCCATCATCATCAGACGCACTCTCAACATCAGTAGTGTCACCAGTCTCGGATTCGGTACTGGTCTGTGGTTTTTCACGAATACTAACCAATTTAGATGCATTACTACCATTCAAACTCTCACTTAAAGTAAATGTGCCAGTGAAAACATCAGACCCACTTGGATAAGTAACCGATGGTGTAAACCTTAATGTAATATTGCTACTGCCACTACCACCGACACTCGGCTCCCAACGATAAGTAGTATTATTAACCTTGGTTATTTTACCAGTTCCTTCGTAGGACTCATAAGAGAACCCAACTGGTGTCGTAAGTGTCAATGATGGATTATACCTTGTCAAATTCTTATTACTAATCCTTAAAGTAACATCAAAAGGTTCCTGATTATAACCATCAACCGCATCAACCTTAACCGTGTAATCACTCAGGACATACTCAACACGGACACGAACATAACTAATTCTTAAATAACCATTCCACTTATTAGTATTACTCGGATAATTAATACGGCAACCAAAACCCGTACTATTCAACTGAGCCCTTGATATTTTACCCTTAACATCAAAGGTTTTAGTATTGGTTTTCATAGTGGTAGTCGGTGCTACTCCCTTCGCACTAAAACCACTCACACCCAACAATGATATAGTAGGTGCAGGAATATTCAAAACCCTCTTAGGATACTTACTACTATAATCACTGCCAGTATTCTTACGATGACGATACTCCACAACGATTTTTGTAGGTTCTGCACCCAACGGCAAGTTAAAATTAAACCCAGTACAAGATATAGTAGATGGTCTATTCTTGGTTTCACTTTTACCCTGAATCAAAATACTTGATATGGCATGACTATTCTCCGCCGCATTCCTAATATTATTCAAATAATCAAAACTAACATAATGACCACCAGTAGTCTGCGAAACAGTACCAGCATACTTAGTCACACTAGCCATAAATTACACTCCTCTCGCTCTATTATTCCTTGCAAGGATACGAGCCTTCGCCCTATTATCCAAACTTTGGAAATCATTATTATTCACCAACACACTTAACACACTCTTATCAGTCAAACTCTCAACTAATGCATTCCTTAAAACAACCTCATCAATACCAGCCGGAACATTCCTTAGATCCAAACTTAAGTTAACATCATTAGTAGTGTGGATTTCCATCTTCTCAATACTACCTACTTGTGAACTGATTAAGTCTTCGCCACCATAAGCAAGGGGCAGGTCCTCACCACCGAAAGCACCACCAATTACTGGCACTTCCTTGGCTTTCGCTTTGATTTTACCCACCCAGTCCGCAACGGCACTATACGCATCTTTGAATGGCTTGGTGAATGCATTGACCACACCGCTTAAGGCTCCACTGATTGCTCCACCTATTCCTGATAATTTATTGCTTACTGCTGTAACTACTTTACCTGCTTCGGTCCTTGCATTACTTACCCATCTTCCACCAGCAGTTACTATGCTTGTGACGCCCCCAAGGAGACCAGATAACATTCTTCTAGGCAGTCCTAGTATAAGGTTAGCCACGGCACTAACAAGCTGCAATGCTTTCTGTCTTGCAGTTGTAACCATCTTAGTGAATTGTATTCTTATATAGGCCGCTGTCATGAAAAGATACATGAGCAATCTGCCAGGTAATATCTTAATGTATGTGATTACTCCATTGACAAAACTCTGTCCAGCACTAACTGCTGCAGTAAATATCTGTATTCCCCAGTTAACAATAGATGAAGCTATCTGCAAGAGCACATTACCAATATATGTTTTCAAAAGGTCCCACACAGTAGTTACAGCGGCTAATATGTCTATCTGTGAACTGCCTACGCTTGAAAATATATTCGCTAATGTTTGCACAATGGTTATTACTGTTCTGATAGGTAATGTCAATGCTTCCCATGCAAGTCCAATACCCTCTATCAAGGCCCTGACAACATCGAAGTTTCCGCCGCCGCTTGCTTCAAAGAAGCTTCCAATCCAACTTATCACACCACCTATGGCAGAGGATAATACATCCCATGCTTGTGATAATGCTTGTATTGTTGCCTGTACATCAGGATGATTTATGAAAGCTTGCCATAACCTGTTAAGGCCGGCCCATACAGCATCAAGCATTGAAGAAACATCTGTCCACCATCCGAAAGCTTTACCAATCTCATATATCGCTACTACGATTGCCATGATTGCTATTGCATACCATGTTAATGGATTTGCCAACATTGCAGCTGCGAAATCCAATGCGGCCAATGATGCTGCTGCTAATGCAGGTACCAATGTTGCCGTAATCCAACCTGCAACAAGGTTCACCACTACTGCGAATCCCATTATCAAACCGGCATATTTTGCCCAGTCAGGCATTCCACCAATTGCACCAGTCAAAGCATCAATGAAAGGTTTAACTGCATCTGCTGCCATCAACAAAGCATCAACAATCTGAATCAACACTGGAGTTAATGGAATCAAAATAGCGGATAATAATTGTCCACCAGCAATGCTTAAAGCAGTAAAAGCCTCATCCAAGTTAGTGATGTCTTTTGCGGTTTGCTCATAACCCATTTCTTGCATTGTCTTGTTCAATGCATCGATTAAACCTGCTTGGTTTTCAAGGTTACCATCCCAACCATTATTCTGCAAGTCTTCTTGGCTGATACCTATCTCTTGGAGTCTACGGAATTGACCGTCCATTGCATCACTAACGGCTAAAATCGCATCCTCCTGTGAACGTCCTTCTTTAACGAAAGTGGATGACATTACCGCAGTCATTCTTGTTAGGTCACTTAATTTGTTAGCAGGAAGGTTCATTTTCACTGCCATTTCCTCCGCAGTAGCACCGACAGAAGTCATGTCCACCTTACGGAATTCCTTTTGCAAGTCTCCTAATTCTGATTTGAACTGTTTGAACTGTTGACTTGATAAATGGGATTGTCCACTCATCTTATTCAATCTCTGACCGAAATAATCCAATTGTGAAGAAGCATTTATTGCAGCTCTTCCGGCTTCAATCAGACCGGACACTAATTCAAATCCTATCATACCTGCGGTCATCGATGCTGCACCTTTAAGGAAATTCATACTGCTAACCAATCCTTTACTACCATTTGATAAGGTGGTTAACTTGTTCCGCACACCATCAACCGCACCACCAAACTTGCCCTTAATGGTACTGCCTACGTTTCCAATGGATGTTCGGATGGTGTTGAAACCGTTACGAGCCTTTGTCAATGCTCCATTGAGTTTCCCATCCAAGGTTGTGGCAAGTCCAGATATCTTAGTTTTCATAGCATCGAAACCTGGAATCTTACTTAACCTTGAACCAGATTCACCAATCTTACGTAGGTTCTGGTCTACTTTCTGTGCAGCTGCCGAAGCCTGGTCAGTTGCTTTAATTATAATGTTAATCAATTGTTGGCTTGGCATATATTACCCTATTCCTATAAAATTTGTTTAATAAAAAAAGGCAATAAATAGAGAGTAGTGTAGGTAATCTTCCATTTATCGCCTATGTTTTGCTTTTGCTTTTTGTTCTTGTTTTTTCCTTTGTTTTTCACGTTCATTTTCCAACCATTCCCAACCAAGTGCTAAGAATACTTCCTGTGGCAAGGTTAGGTCCGATTGTGTAGTGGCTAACTTATAGCCTTTATCTTCAAAGATGATTATCTGTTTTGCTTCATTCGTTTTCAGGAAATTTTTTCACATCTGCCTCTTTGACATTTGCTCCTGAAATTTCCATGATATGATCATAAATCTCATCTACTGCATTGGCTTTGAATTCTTTGATTTCATCGATTGTCCATTCATCGCCTTTGTCATTGTTGATTGATTTGTAGATTGCTTGGTATTTTGCTTCGGCTTGTTTTTCTTGTAGTTTGGCTAGGTTCATTTTTCCATCTGCCATTGTTTGTCCACGATTGTTGGATGCGTTGAATGTTCCGTATCCTTGTGCTTCGATGTTTAGGATTTCGTTGACTTCGGCTGATGTTAGTGGTCTTAGCCATAGTTCGCCGTTTAATGTTTCGATTTTGATTTTTTGTACTTTTTTGATTCCAGATAAGATATCCGATTTAGTTAACACTGCCATAATATTTCACTTCTTGGTAATTCACTAATAAAAAAAAATATAAAGAAGAAAGGGTATTGCCATCTAGTTGGCAATGAGTTCTTCTTGGTTATTAACTAATTTAACGTACATATCCGTTTCCACTTCAGTGGTTCCATCTGCTAATGTTGCAGTACCTGAACCGAGAGTATCTAATGTAATGGTGGTTTCAATAGCATCAACACCACTCATAGTATACTCTACTCTTAATGTACATTTAGGGAAGAATATAATGCATTCCAAGTCACTTGCTTCACAATGAGCAATACGGACTTGCAGTGGCACTTGTAATAATCTACAAGCAGATGGTTCTAATGCATTCACTTCACCATACTGAGCATCAAGGATACTCCTTACTGTGTCACTTGTTAATGTGGTTGTAATGCTTATTGTGTTTTCACGTTTACCAGCCTGTGCACGTTTCTGTGGATATCTGCTACCTAATCCAATTGTACCGTCCACATCATGGTTGTTGTTACCCTCATAACTGAAAGCAGTGCTAACACCGTCCAAGTCTTTAAGGTTACCTTGACCGTCAGTTCCCATTTTCAAACCAACATCGTAGAACATGATGAATATTTGCTCGTTGGTTAATTCATCAGGACGAGTGAAAGTATCATCAGTTCCAATGATGCCTGCTTTTTCAGTACTGTATATCCAGTCTGCTTGTACTGTCATTCCTTCATCGGACACTTCAAGACTTAATTTATCCTCTAACAATCCATAAAGGTATTTCTTGAGCATATCATACACTGCGATACCACGGAAAGATGGTAACTCCTTACCTTCACCGCCCCAGTACTCATGAGTATGCACACTACCACTACCAGCAGTATACTTATAATTATCAAGGAAACCACGGAAATACCAAGCCAATTGTTGCAAGTCTGCATCAGCAGTAGTACTACCGGATGGTTTCATGATACCTGCACGAGCACGACGGTTCATACGGGAACCACCTGACCTTAATACTGGTTCATCACCAAGGTTGAAATCAACATCCTCGGCTTGATTCCACCAATCAGGGTCAAAACTTGATTTGGCAACAGTAGTGTCGGCGTAGGTGCTTTCAAGTTCTAATCCAAATCCTCTATCTACCATAATTTTAAGCTCCTAATTGTTTTAAACATAATTTCCAATTAATAATATGATGAATATTCAAGATTACACCAGTCACCGGGACTTTATCTGATTTGCCTGTGACATCTACATAACCGACTGGACTGTAGGTTTCTAATGTGACATTAGTTATCATTCTTTGTCCAGGCAATACTTCGGCTTGAGTTCGTTGCCAATTCCTTAGTATTGAGAGTATGACTCTACCTGCAAGGTTTTGACTTTCCAAATCGGCAGTGTCCATGTCATTATCGTAGACTCCGCAATCGAATTCGAAGGGAGTGATTAATTGCATTGTTTGACTGATGTCGGCTTGTCTGTCCGCAGTTGTGGGGTGTTGTGTCATCCATATTACTGGTTCATCGACACTGCCTTCATCATAGTAAGTGTTGACAAAGGTTTCAACATCAGATAATAAACCGTCCTCTGTCATTTCGGTTGTTATGCAGGTTTGCATTATCTCATTGATTTTCTCAAAACCAGTTACTATGTTTACGGTCACATTAACACTTCCCTAATCGCTACTTTGAAATGATTCTGTATTCTTGGTTGCACTTGTTCAATGCTCCTTTCAACGAAGTGTTTTCCAGGTCTTGCTGGCATCATATGTCCTTTACTGAAGTATTTTCCATCCCAGTGTAATGCTTTCTTATTCTTCGGTCGGAGCATATATGGTTTTGTACCATAGTTCTGTGCCGCTGCATATTTTGCAGGGGATTGTACAGTGATACTGTCACTGGAGCGTTTGGTGATTGCCCATTGTTTCAATAATCCATGGTCGACTGGACTGTTCCGCATTAACTTACCGATTAAGTCCAATGCAGTTAATTCCAATCCACGTTTCTGGACTTCAGGGATTCCTGCTCCAAAGCTTTTCAAATGGGACAAGTCCACATCAATTTGAACCATTACTCATCACTACCGGTTATGGCTAATATGCCGATGCTGTCTTTATCGTTACTACTGTCTTTGATGAATGGTTTTAGATCATGTTTCAATTCTTCAGTAAAAATGTCTGAAGATACGTTTTGGATTGTCCAGTCATTCACCTTAATAATCGGGGAATCCCTTTTCTGTATGGCAAGACTTACCATGTTACTGGTTAATCTTAGACAAACATTGCGGATGGCATCTCTTACGGTTGCATCTGTATAGTTCCGATTAGTGTACACGTTAATCAAATCCTGTGATTGATTAATCCAATCGGATACTATGTTATTTAATCCTGTGGTGTCGTCTTTTTCAAGATTTAAATGCTTTGGTTTTAAACCTGTGAAATTGATTACGTCATCTACACTAATCCACATAAATTATTCACCATATAATAAAAAAAAATAATTAAAAGGAATGGAGATGTTTAGTTTGGTAATTCTCCAGTCCTAATATATTCGTATAAAAGTTTACGGTTACGTTTTACCACTATTGGCAATTCATCAAAAGGTAATAACTCAGATTGTTTTTTTGGTGCTGCTTTTTTAGCAGTTTTCTTTTCTGCCATACCACATCACCTACTTATAATAATGCTGCTGCTTCAGCTGCGGTCATGTCCGCGACAACGATAGCATCAGTCCATTGGAGACTTGCATCGCATCTAATACGGTAGAAATACTCGGTTTTTTCTTCAGCGACAACACGATTAGGCTCCACGCTAAGGTCACGCCAGACGCCGTACCAAAGGAATTCAGGCACAGTGAGTACACAGCCTGCAACTTTGCCGTAGGAGGTTCTTCCATCTGCTGCATCAAGGACTGGTGCGTATTTTACTGGGATTCCTTTGTATTTTAATTCATCAGCATTCAATAAACTAGAGTCTCCTAATCCGGTTTCACGATCAATGAGGAAGTTTCTGTATGCTTCGTAAACTTCGAAAGGTACATAGAAGACAAGGTCTTTCATGAGGTTTGCTTGTCTGTATGCTTCAGGTAATTTGTATAATGCTTGATTGAACAAGTCAGTAATGCCTTTGGTGGTTACATCGTAATCGGTTCCTTGTACGATGTGGTTGGTTGCTCCTTTTAACCATCCATTAGTAACACCGAAGAGTCCGGTCTTGGTAGTGTCACCATAGACCGCTAATGCTTCAAGGTCTACACCTACTGCTTCACCCATCATACTGAGTAAGGTTTGTTCGAATTGAGCTTGTTCAATGTTGTCTTCCTTGTCATCATCGAGGATGCTGGTTTTTGCTTTTAATTTTTTAGCGTTTAACTCTGCTTTACCGAAACCGATGGTTGCTTCGGTTAATTGGTCTTGAGTGTCACCGTTAGAATCGTAACCGTTTTGTAATACTCTGCCAACGATTTTGGTACTGGATACCACTTGGCTGGTACTGTTCATACGGCGGAAACTTGCATCTGCTAACATGGTTTGACTGATAGTAGCAGCACGCATAAAGGTGGCAAACTGCTCATCATTCAATAATGCTTTTGCAGTATTCATATCAATTCTCATTGATTTAAAAACTTCGCGTTCTTGTTCGTTTACGATTTGGGATAAAATATGTTCATTCACCATAAATATCATACCTCAAAATAGGGGGTTTATTTTTTACGTGTTCCATCAGGGTTTTTGCCCATGATTTCATAAATATTAACAGGCTTACTCTTCTCAGCAGAAAGGTTGTCATGTACTGGTTCTGCTTTGGATTCGCCTTTTTCAGCTACCGGTTCTTCGGCCGCTTCTTCTTCGGTTTCTACTACTTCTTCTTCTTCTTCTTTAACTGGTTCTTCCAGGGATTTCTCTGCAGAGGCTTCGGCTTCAGTTTCGGCTTCAGCTTCCTCTGGTTCCTCTTCATCCACTGGAGTTAAAGCTTCAGTTAAAGTCTTGGTGAACTCTTCCTGCAGGGTTTTGAGTGCATCATTGAAGTCTTTTTTTAATTGTTCAAGTGTAGCCTGCATATCTGCAACTTCACTTTTCAATGCAAGGACTTCTGCCTCCTCGGTCATGCCCATAGCAGAGAGCACCTTAGATTTTAATGATTTTACATCTTCCTGGTTTTCCATTATATCACCATTTACTTCACAGAATTGGCTATCATGCAAGCAAGGAGATTTCACTAGGCTTACTGATAGTACTACTGGGTCAGGCACATCCTTAATTAAGCTGTTGCCTGAGCTACTAACATCTTTACAACTGCAAGGCATCGGAGTACTCTTATCGCTTTTTAGTGCGGCTAGGTACTCGTCCGCCCGTGACCTGGTGAAGACACTAGCACTATACCCAGTATAACCACCACCCAAAGCCGTCTCAATTGCTTGGGGTTGGGTTATATGTGAAGTGACAAACCATGACCCCCTAGGATATGATTTCATGGATCCATCTATGGTGGTCATGGTAGTGTCTTCTGTTAGTAAGAATGAGTTGACTGGCACTCCTATCCGTTCGCCGTTTCTGGTTAGTCCGTGTTCGTGGTCTATGAAGCCGTAGTCTTGGTAGGTTTTTGCGAATTCACGGATTTGGGTTTCGGTTAAAGGCTCTTCCCCATTCTCGTAGTCGCAGTCTTTTGCTCCTGGTATCATTACGGGGGCTGTTAGTAGGATTGTGCCATCGGTTAGTGTTTTTATTGTTTTCATACGCATCAATTTCCGAAAGCCCCTGTACCTTCCTTTTATTGTGGGGCTTTCTATTATACACTCAAAGCAGTTTAAAAAAAAGATAGGTGAGAATTTTCATTTATTAATCGGTATAAGGTCGGACTCACGGAACGGACTGAAACTTGGTGCCATATACCCATACGGCACTACGAAAGGAGCATTACTGCACCTACAATTAATCCATTCCTCTATTGGTCCGGACTTGTCACCCGGATAAGCCAATCCATTGGAGTATGTTCCGCCGAATGGTATGATTTCACCATTGACATTGCTAACTGAATGTGCAGTGCTTTTCTTGCCTTTGACTCTTCCGCCGTGACTTGGTCTTGTACGATTATCAATATGGGCAATCCATTGAGTATAGGACACATTCATTTCATCATAGGTTCGCATTATTCCCTCATTATGGGCAGTGTGGATTTCAGTTCTTGCTATCCTGGTTGCTTCCCATGTTCGTAACTGTGTGAATCGTTCACGTATCTTGCTTCGAACATAATTGATTCCTTTACCACTACGGTATCCCTCACTGATTATTTCGTTAATGTTCTCATCAACCTTTTCAAGTGTAGATTGACTTGCAATGAATAATCGTTCCAGTAATGTTTGTTCGGTCCATCGTAATGTTCCGAATAGGTTGTATCTACTGGCGGTCATTTTGATTATGTCAAGTATCCCCTTTTCGGAGTGTTTGCCGGTGGCGTATTCGACTAATCGTTTGCCTTCATCGGTTCCGATTTGATATTCCCGTTTATTATACTTTTCAAGTATCTCATAGTAGTCTTGGTGACTGTCGAGTATGGGTTGTTTGATTAGGTTGATTTGTCCTTGCATTAACTGGTAATCGGTCCAGTATTCATCAAGATTCTCAAGGATTTCTTCTTCTAAACCTTTGAAGTATCGGCTGATTTCACGTTCAAGTTTTCGCTCATTCAGTTGTGACCTCTTCCTTGTCACTAATGATGCTATCAGTTTCCTCTTCTTCTCCAGTGATGTTTTCATGATTAGTTTCTCCTCTGAATGTATCTTCTATTGAGCTGAGTATTGTATCATATTCAAGGTTTGGATTGTCTTCCACATTTCCCCATAATATGTCCAATGGTTGACCATTCATGTATCTTGCATTCAGGTAGTAGTCATCTGGGTCTTCCATGGTTAGTCCGAATTTACCACCGAAATTATCAATCAATTCCTTAATAGTCATAGCACCCCTTGCAAACAGGAACTCCGCTAATGCTAAATCCTTTGTGTAGTCGATTGGTGCCACTTCTTCAATACAGAACTTCCAACTAGTGATTCCTAATTCGGTTCCAATTTGATTAATCAATGACTCCATTTCTGCCTTGATTGGAGCAATAGTGCCATATTTGTAACTGCTCATAGTCGCTTCGGAGTTACTGCCGTTCAGGTTACCGGAGTCGAATACACCGAGACGGCTTGGGTCCATGTGGTGAGCATGAATAACCTCATCACGGGTATCCTTACGATACATACGGAAATGACCCTCCTCCGTCTGCACACTTAATGGAGTAATCTGCAAGTCAACATTACCCTCTTCACCCTCACTTGGAATGGTAATACAAATAGCGGAGTGTGGGTTCTTAATAACTTCCTTAATCTGCTGACCAATCTTATACCTTAAAGTCTGTGTGATGTCATAATCTTCATCATCTGGATCCACATCATAATCTGCGAAGTCACCAGTAACAGTAATAGCAAACTTCGGCATTCCATAATTCTCAAAGAAACTATTATTGTATTTGACTGCTCCAATATCCCCCTTAATACTGCCAAGACAACTGACTATTGGAGGTCTGCCGTAATAGTTGGTCCCTGGTGAATACTCCATACTCCATAGTAATTCGTTGGCTTTCTCATGAGGCTCCAATGAATTATATGGGTGGAATTCACCAGTATCTGCATGAACATCACACTTGTTACCATACTCATCATAATTCTTGCCATAAATCACGAACCATACTCGCTTGCCAGATGGTGTAGTGTGCAATACTCTTTTAAGGTCGGCGTGTCTTCTTAATGTCTGTGCAGGAATATGCTTCAACCTTATAATATCAGAATCAGACTTATCCTCCCGTATCACTTCCAAAGCACCATAGCCGATTGTTCTGCGGTCATAAACAAGGCGTTGCAAATGAGTATTAATACTTGGGGTACAATTATCTAACACAGTAATGAAACGTTCCTTTTCCACCTCGATTGGCTCAGTACCTTCTATTGGTTTCAATGTGTAACTGATACCGCTGACATCCATTGCGACCGCTTCAACACAACTCGCATGATAAGTGTACAAATCTAGTAAAGCCACTAAATCGTATGGGTTATATTTCGGATTGAGGATGTTATGCCCCATCCTGTAAGTTTCATCCACTACCTGTTTGCTCCCAGTCGCAGGGTCAATATCCGCTTTCATTGCATATTTATCGAGTTCTAACTGGTCGATAACATGGTACTCTTTTTCATTGTCGATTGTCACTATAAAACTATCAGATTTCTTTGTCATAATATATCACGCATTAACTTTCCTTTTAGGCCTTAACCAATACCTTGCAGCACCAGTACAGGTATCCACAATGTTATCGGTTCCGCCTTCTTCTCCGGTGAATTCCACTAACTCATTAACAACTTCATCAAAGATTGATTCTGCTATCAACACTTTTCCATCTTCAGCCAAAGACTGCAAATCGAAACTTCTTGTTAATTTATCACCAGCATTTCTCACTTTGTCAGGCCTTATTCGATGCCCTTTCAGTTTTTTATGTCTTGAAAATTTATTTATCAAAACTTTAGGAGATGCACCCGGTTCTTGCTCAATACGAACTGTGGTTTCTTTACCATCTCTCAAAGTAACATTAACAAAATATTTATCTACTTGCAATGGAGTCAATCCTTTGTTCAATTGTTTTCTAAAATACAAATACTCTCCATCATAATAACTTAAATTAGCGGCAGTATTGTCTCCCTCTTCACCGCTTGCACCCAAATCCCAATATCGCAAGCTTGGCAAGTCTTTTATCATTTGGTCCATCTGCTTGTCAGGCACTTTGCTATTTCGGAACCATTTTCTTTTGAATACTCCCCCTTCAGGTTCCATTGGGTTACCTTGATAAACTGCATTGAATCTGAAACTACCCATTGTTCTTTTGTTTTGTTGGAGTTCTTCAACAGGTACTTTTTCAGGCCATAATGCAGTTCCGGGTTCACGGCCCAATGGGTCATTCTCTTCAGCTATTGCTGGTAGATTACAGATAACCCATGTGCCATAAGGGATAGTTCCACCATTCCGTAGGATTTCCAATGCTTTGAATATATCCATTTGAGGTTCGTTGGGAACTGTCTTCTCCCCATCTTTTTTGTACAATATTTGTCCGGCTAAATCCCATTTGTTTAATCTTTGGAAGATAGCAATTACTCCCGGTTTGATTCCTTTCTCAAGGTCGGCATCAAGTCTTGTCTTGGCTTCAGTATACCACCAGTCATTCAGTTCTTGTTGGTGAGTTTTACTGTTAGCTTTTTTGAAACCTTTAGTTGGATCATCAATTAGGAATAGGTTTGCACCTTCACCTATGATTGCCCCACCAGTACCACTTGTGAATAATCCTCCTTGATGGCCTTTGATGTTCCAGTTACTTGCGGCTTGACTGTCTTCTGATAATCGTATTTCTTGTTCGAAGAGTGTTAATCCGTATTTCTTTAATAGGTTCCGGACTCTTCTTCCCCATTTCCTACTGAAAGCTGCAGTATGTGTTGTTAATATGACTTTCTTGTCAGGGAAGTATCCGAGGTACCATGCTAAAAAATAGTAACTGATTAATTCTGATTTGCCATGTCTTGGTGGGCAGAATATCATTAATCGTGATAGTCTGCCTTGTACTACATAGAGTAATAATTCAATTATGAGTATTAAGTGTTGGAAGGGTTTCCATGTGTTTTCACTTGCTTTCATTGCAAAGAATGCTGGGTTGTCAGGTATTTTAGGAGTCATTGACAACATCCTCCAACAGTTTTCTTGTTAGTTCTACATATTCTGGTTTGAGTATGATGTCTTGAGCAATATCTGCTTTGGTTTCTACTTCTGCTTTGGCTTCAATATCTGCATTGACATCGGCTTTAACATTATAATCTTTGTCTTTACCAGTTAATTGGAGTAAACTGTTGACTGCATTGTTTCTTCCTTTGGTTGCGGATTCTGCTTGATGTGGTGTGAATTTCCCCATCATTTTGGCATTGTCTACAGACTCATCAACTTCTTGAAATCCTTTTTTAACACATTCATAAAAATAAGGCATATCCTCGGCAAACTGTGCAGCCATATTTTCTGATTGTAATCTACTGAACTCATTTCTTTTACTGGACCTTCTTTCATCCCAGTTATGTTTTTCATCACAGTTGGTATTGACTCCATTGCTCCAATGTCTTAATTGTTGGTATGTTGGAGCTTGGCCTTTGTCTTTGTCATATGGATGAAAACAGATAGGTTGTTTCTCAAGGAACTCTTCATAATTTGTGCAAGTTTTGTTCAGGTTTTGTTCATGTTGTTTAGCAAATGCATACTGCAATAATTTGGCATAGTCCTTTAAGTTTCCATTGAAGAAAAAGTATGGCTCTAAATAGCATCGTTCCCTTTGTACTTCTCCTTTTTGACATTCATGTATTGGAGTGTGCCATTCGGTTATTGCCATATTATCATCCTTATTTAATCTTGTTGTATCTTATTTTTCTCTAATGAATGGGTTATCGTATTATGTTGAAATAAACGTTAATCAAGATGGTTATAATAGTTAATCCGACACCAATAATTGCTAACAAGCTAGATATTCGGTTGTGGTTATCGAGGGTGGTTTGTTTTTGTAGTGCGAGTTCGGTTTCGATGGCTTTGAGTCTTAATTCGAGGTCGGTGTCCCCTTGCCGTGATTGTATCAATAATTGATTGACATTCTCATTAAGCTTGTCTAGTTTGTTTTCCATCTTATCCATCTTAGTGTATAGTTCATCGATTCGTTTGTCTTTGAAATCCGCACGGGTTTCTAGTTCGGTTATTTTCCGTGATTGGGCTTGTATTTGTTCTTCGTGTAGGCATTCGACTCCACTCATCCTATCCTCCCTATCCTTTTATTTTGGGTTCTGTTATTATACACTCAAAGCAAGTCAAAAAGGATTAGGGTTAGTTTTATTTTCGTAGCCGTAGGCGGTGCAATTCTTTCTGGATCGCTTCGTATTCGGATTCATCGGTTTCGTGCCTGTGTGGTCCTAGTGTGCCGGTGCCTTTTTTTCTTGCCCAACAGTATACTTTGTTTTTCGTGTACCATCGACTAAAATATACTCGTGATTTGAGTCTGCGGGCCTCCTGACTGCATTCTTGTGAGCAGTATCTTTGGTTGTTCGTGGTTTTCTTGTAGGGTTTTCCGCATAGTTGGCAGTAGTGAGTAGTCATAAAAATAGTGTTAAAAGTATTATCTTTTTTTGTAGTGGTAAAAAAAGGGGGAGTTTTGAGGCCCATAAAAAAGTGTTATGGTTGCTGAAGCCCCCAATGGTACTCCCCCAGTTTTTTACTATATTATGATATTGGTTTGCATATTTTTATATCACATATTCCTTAAACAATGGTTTCTTTTTTTGGAAATATTGTGGCTTGGTTTGGGTTTGAACCAAAAATCCATGCCAGTTAAAAGAATAAACTTGTTTTTTTCACCATTTTTGGATGATACATTTCCCATTTGTTGTGTTTCAAATCCTTATAGGAGGGACTTAAATGAATACTATATTGCACAAATGATTGAAGACTGTTGTTATATTTTTTGGCTATAGAAAATGGTAAAACTATTTGGTATATACTTTGCTTTGCGACGATTTGACTTTTAATTACTTGGAACTTTGTATTAATGAATTACTATATGCACATTGTATAAAAGAAAAAGAAAGGAAGTAGTGTGGGGAAGATTAGTATTATTATTGGGAAGTATCATCCAAGTTTTTAGGTGAAAATGTTTGATCCCCATTTTTTGCCTTTGTTTTCCTCCTATACTACTAATACTTATAGACAGTTTAACCTCTCAATTTTAATCGTCGCATTTCTTGTTGTATTCGCTTGTACTCCGCCTCATCATCAGCAAGCTTGTGTTGGTGTAAGTTGCTTGTGCCTGGCTTGAATTGACTGGGATTAATCAGGTCTTTATCCCTTATCCTTTTATATCTTCGCCTTGCATAAGCACATTTCTGCTCTCTGTGGCGATTACTGCTGCAAGTCTTACTGCAATATTTCTGATGAGGATACTGTGGAATAAAGGGTGACCCACAGTATCCGCATTTCATTCCCGTTCCAACCTGTTCTCATATAATTGAATGCAAATCCTTAGGTCTTCAAGGTCAGACTTTATCCTCTTGTCAAGGTTTGGATCGTCTCCTCCTTTTGGTAGTTGTTGGTAAAAATTATTGATGAAGTTGGTTAGGTCGGTTATTGTGTCATTGATTATGTTTAGGCTTCTTTTATGTTTTGGATTCATCTTATCCTCTTCTCCCTGAGTAATCGTTCTTGTTCCTGGACTAGTTCCTGGCGGAATTGGACTAGTTCAGTTTTTCTTTCATCAAGTGAGTGTATTCTTTTGTCTATCATGGTTATGCTTTGTTGTACTTCCCGTAGTAGGTTTTCTAATTGGTTCGGCATGGTTTATCAGCTTCTTAATATTTTCCTTATCTTGGCGATTGTTCTTTCATACTCATTCAGTTTTCTGTCTTGTCTGTTAAGCTCATCAATTATCTTGTGGGCTTCCTTGTCGGTTAATCTTGCAAGGTAATTCCCATCTTTTTTGATTAACCGGTTCTGTATGTCATATTCGTATCTGCCATTCATCATAACTGTCTCCAATAGATGCCCTGTGATGTTAGGTATTTAGATAGGTAGCAGGGGCTTATGTTTAATTCTTCGGCTACTTCTTTTAGTTGTTTGCCTTGATCGTGTTGTTCTTTCCAGTAGGTGTCTGGGATTTTTCGTATTTCGTCTTTCTTTGGACTTGAGCGTAGGTTTGGCCATCCGTATTCTTTGCGGGCTTGTTCTACCAGGTCTTTTAAGGGTATTGTTTTTGTTGTTGTCATAAAGTTTCTCACCATCTTAGTTTTTTGTTGGTTTCTTTTTCGAGCTTGTCGGTGGTATCATGGGTTAGCCATAAGCGAATATAGTAATTGCTAATATGCTTGCACTTTGGGCATTGCACATAATACTTCTTTTTGAATAAATAATGTAGGAATGCCCAAACCTCGCTTATAGTTAGGGTATTCCCACAATAATTACATTTCAGCTTCTGCATTGTCTCTTCTCTTCATCTGTTAATCTGTTCCAGTGGTGGTAGTCCTCGCATTCCTTGTTTGGTCGGTTACCTAGTAGGCAGTACCACGTATTATCATTATAGAAAGTGTGTATGCAATTATCACAATCACTCATCATTCCACCTCTTTATTGGAACATCTCCTCTATTATCGCAGATATCACGTTCGTAGTAACTGCATTACCACAACATTTGTATCGTTGTGTGTCAGATATCGGTTCGTTGTCTTTGCCGTATTTTGTCCAGTCATCAGGGAACCCTTGCAACCTTTCACATTCCACTGGTGTTAGTTTGCGGACGGTTATGCCATCGTAGACTCCATGCTTGTCTGTTGCTGTTAATGTAAACATTTCCTCATCATTGTCTTTCATACGGCGGCCGTTTTGTCTTTTGTTTTCACGTTCAGGAGTAAGCACAGGTTGAACAATTTTCACTGGTCTTTTATAATCTACAGCAGTTAAACAAGGACTCACTCCATCATCACCATAAACATTCCCACTTTGATGTTTACCCTTTTTAACCGTGTTAATCTTATACAATCCAGTTCTTGCACCTAATCCCCCATCACCACCACATAGTGTAGGAGAAATCCCATCAACATCATAAACTTGACCAGATTGATGATTATTGATTTCCCCAACCTTATTGATTTTATACAATCCTTTACTCCCCGTACCTAACAATGTTGCAGCCAAACCCTCACTATCATAAACACGCTCTGCTTGTTGCTTCTTATCATTGATTTGTATTAACTGGCTACTTCCACCATTATGACCACTGCAAGACAAGGTGTTCATAATCTCATCATCCTTATGCCCACGACCAGCACGAACACCATAATAAGTGTTGCTCATTGGCTCATCAACCGCCTTGTCAACTCTGGGGACAGATAATACTTCTCCTCCACAACTGGTTCGAGAATATCCCTTAATAAAAATCCTCTCCCTATTCTGCGGCACACCATAGTCTTTGGAATTATAAACCGCCCATGATACATCATACCCGAGTTCATCGCAGACCCTAAAAATGGTTTGGACAGTTCGGCCCCTATCATGAGATAATAAGCCCTTAACGTTTTCGAGTAAAAAACAAGAGGGCTTTTTGTCTCGGAGAACCCTTGCAATCTCAAAAAATAGTGTTCCTCTTGCTTCGTCAAATCCTTTTCGTTTTCCAGCAATGCTGAAAGCTTGACAAGGAAATCCTCCAACGAGGAACTCAAAACTTGGCAAGTCTTCGGTATTGATGAGTGTTGCATCTCCGTAGTTAATGTGGTTTGGATAGTGTCTTTCATAAATACTCCTCGCATACTTGTCTATTTCGCTGTAACCAACGCACTCAAATTCATAATCAGATTGTTCCATTCCATACTCAAAACCTCCTATTCCACTAAACATACTGAAATATTTTATTGGTTGTTTCATACTTCCACCCAGTAATATCCAAGATTACCATCCTTCTCATAATTGATTTCACTTAAAATATTACTATTGCAATACATACCGCTACTAATCAATCTGCTAACAGTACGGGCATTGACTAAAGCTCTGTTCAAACCGAACCATTCACTATTAATCCATTCGC
>Ga0326514_10000247_pt1 | contig 36063 bp, 47 predicted proteins | sample 3_2548_0518_D_FD_203653 | JGI IMG/M metagenome (GOLD analysis project Ga0326514, IMG submission 203653) | Bovine rumen microbial communities from UC Davis, California, United States - 3_2548_0518 | ecosystem: Host-associated > Mammals > Digestive system > Stomach > Rumen | place: USA... | reverse complement strand
GAGATCGAGAACACGCTTGAAGCCTTGCAGGAAGCGGTGTTCGGCTACATAGAGTGCGTGACTATCGCACCGGGCAGGGCTGTGATGATCGTCAACGAGGAGGGACTGCTCCGGGGCATGGCTGCGAATCAGGCAGCGTCAGACTTTGCAGGTATCCAGATAGTAGGTCCGGCACTTATCGTCGGAGTTGACGGAGAGGAGTTCAGTGATGTTCCGGAAGAGATCGTCAGGCAGCTCACATAAAAAAGAGCTCCCGGTCGGGAGCAAGATAAAAATTTTCCACCAACATAATACCACAGAAAGGGAGATTTGTCAAATGTCAGTAAAAATAACGGCACTCGAAGCCGAAAACGTCAAGCGTATCAAAGCAGTATCAATTGAGCCCACAGCCAACGGGCTCACTATCATCGGCGGAAACAATCGCCAGGGCAAGACCTCGGTACTGGACGCTATCTGCTGGGCTCTGGGCGGTGAGAAGTACAGACCGTCTCAGGCTATGCGCGAAGGCTCAGAGCTTCCACCACACCTGAAACTCACACTCAGCAACGGTCTGATCGTGGAGCGTTCCGGAAAGAATAGTGCCCTGAAGGTCATTGACCCTAACGGGCGCAAAGGAGGGCAGCAGCTCCTGAATGAGTTTGTTGAGCAGTTCGCCCTTGACCTGCCGGCATTCATGGAGATGAACGACAAGAAGAAGGCTGACGTCCTGCTTCGGATCATCGGCATCGGCGAGCAGCTTTACACTATGGAGCAGAATGAGCAGCGGCTCTACAACCGTCGCACAGAGATCGGACGTATCGCTGACCAGAAAAAGAAATTCGCTCAGGAGATGCCCCTTTATACCGACGTTCCGAAAGAGCCGGTCAGTGCTGCCGACCTCATCGAGAAGCAGCAGGATATACTTGCCCGGAATGGTCAGCGCCAGCAGTGGCAGCGTGAGATACAGAGCATAGACATCGCTGTGAAGAATGTTGAGGCTGAGATACGGAGGACAGAGCAGCATCTTTCCGACTTGCGTAAGCAGCTTGCAGCATGGCAGGAAAAGGCACAGGCGGCTCAGAAGTCACCGGAGGAACTGGCAATGGAGTCCACAGAAGAGTTGGAAGCTCAGCTCCGTGAGGTGGAAACTATCAACGCAAAGGTCAGAGCCAACTGCGACCGCGAGAAGGCTGAGCTGGATGCAGACGATTTCCAGAAGCAGTATGAGGAGCTCAGTGGAGAGCTGGAGAACGCAAGAGACAACAGGCGAAGGCTGCTGGAGGGAGCTCAGATGCCACTTGATGGCCTTACAGTGGAGAACGGCGCTCTGATCTACAATGGACAGGCGTGGGATAACATGAGCGGCGCCGATCAGATGATAGTAGCAGCGTCTATTGTCCGCAGGCTCAACCCGGAGTGTGGCTTTGTCCTCCTGGACAAGCTGGAGCAGATGGATATGCAGACCCTCGCAGACTTCGGCAAGTGGCTGGAAAACGAGGGATTGCAGGCTATCGCTACCCGCGTCAGCACTGGGGATGAGTGCAGCATAATCATAGAAGACGGTTATTCCGTCACAAAGGCAGAAGAGCCTAAAACTTGGAAAGCAGGTGAATTTTGATGAAGAATACAGAAAACTGCATAATTCAGTGTAAACCTAAAAAGTCTCGTGACTGTGGCTTTACAAAGGTCATAATCTCACCAGATAAGCATATGAAACTCGTATTTGCATCGAGTATCACCGGTAAAACCATTCAGGACATTGCAGACGAACTTTTAGAGTACGCACTCAGCCGTGCGAAGATTGAAATGGACGGTGGCAAGTTCATTACACTCGCAGAAGCAGGAGGGATAAAAGAATGAAAATCACAAGAGGAATACAGACAAAGCCGCTGAAAGTAGTCATCTACGGTCCGGAGGGCATCGGCAAGAGTACCTTCGCAAGCCTCTTCCCGGATCCGCTGTTCATCGACACCGAGGGCAGCACAACACGCATGAATGTAGCAAGAACAGAAACACCTACAAGTCTTGCAATGCTGATGCAGCTCCTCACAGAAGTCCGGGACAACCCTCCTGACTGCAAGACACTCATCATCGACACTATCGACTGGGCGGAGCGCCTGTGTACTCAGGCGGTCTGCGACAAGAATCACAAGGCCGGCATCGAGGACTTCGGCTACGGCAAGGGCTACAGCTACGTCTATGAGGAAATGGGACGGATCCTCAATCTTCTCAATGACATCTGGGAGAGGGGCATCCATGTTGTCCTGACGGCTCATGCAGCTATCCGCAAGTTCGAGCAGCCCGACGAAATGGGGGCCTACGACCGATGGGAGCTGAAGCTTATCAACTCACCCAAGTGCAACTCCTGCGCTATGGTCAAGGAGTGGGCGGACATGGTGCTCTTTGCCAACTACAAGACCTTTGCCGTGGCAGTTGACAAAGATGGCAAGAAGATGAAGGCAAGGGGCGGAGAACGTGTGATGTACACTACTCACGACCCCTGCTGGGACGCTAAAAACCGTTTCGGGCTTGCGCCGGAGCTGCCCTTTGACTTCGCTCAGATAGCGCATATCTTCGGCAATTCCCCGGCACCTCAGCAGACTCCACAGCAGTCTGCACCTGCTGAAACACAGCAGCCTGCGATAACTTCACAGCCTCAGCGCAGACAGCAGCCAACTCAGCTCACTGAGGCGGAACTGAAAGAGTTCGAGCCTATCGGTGACGGAATCCCTGAGGGTATTCCTCAGGCACTTGCAGACCTGATGAGGCAGAACAATGTTACCGAGAGTGAGATACAGCTTGCTGTGGGAATGAGAGGATACTTCCCGGAGAATATGCCTATCACAAGCTACCCTGCGGATTTCGTACAGGGTGTGCTCATAGGAGCTTGGCCGCAGGTATTCGGCATGATACAGGAAAACAGACAGGTACCGTTTGAATAAGAAAGGAGAAAACTATGGCACAGTTCGGAAATGAATTTGAGGAGATAGGCTTTGAGGGCACGATAGAAGAGGAATCCGGAGGATTCACTCTCCTGCCTGAGGGAGACTACGATTTCACAGTCAGCAAGATCACGAGGGGACGCTATGAGGGCAGCGACAAGATGCCTGCCTGCAACAGCGTGTCCGTGGAACTGACGGTTTGGGGAGCTCAGGACAAGGCAGTTATCACCGAGCGCTTCTTCCTGGTGAGAAAGTTCGAGTGGAAGCTCTCACAGTTCTTCCTGTCTATCGGTGTGAAGAAGCACGGCGAGCCTCTGAATATGCGCTGGAACATCGAGGGCATGAAGGGCAAGTGCAAGGTGTACATAGATAAGTACCAGAAGCAGGGCGGCGGAGAAGGTCAGTCCAATAAAATAAGGAAATTCTACGCATACGATGAGAACGTTCAGACCGTTTCACCTCAGCCTTCATATCAGCAGACCACATATCAGCAGCCGCAGACGTCCGGCGGCTGGAAGGCAGGGTCGTTCTGATGGAGCTGCGCCCTTATCAGCAGGAAGCCCGGGCGGCAGTAGAGAACGAGTGGGAGCAGGGGAACGACCGCACTCTCCTCGTGCTGCCTACGGGCTGCGGTAAGACGATCGTGTTCGCTAAGATCAGTGAGGACAGGGTCCGGCAGGGCGACCGGGTCCTTATCCTTGCACACCGGGGAGAGCTCCTGGATCAGGCAGCGGACAAGATCAAGACGGCGACCGGGCTCATCTGCTCCACAGAAAAGGCAGAGCAGAGCTGCCTTGATAGTCAGTCACAGTGGTTCCGGATAACCGTAGGCTCGGTGCAGTCGCTTATGCGGCAGTCACGGCTTGACAGGTTCGACCCAGGCCACTTTCAGACCATAATCATTGACGAGGCTCATCATGCTGTTTCTGACAGCTATCAGCGCGTCCTGGACTACTTCTCCGGGGCAAAGGTGCTGGGTGTCACAGCAACTCCTGACCGTGGAGATATGCGTGAGCTGGGCAGCGTTTTTGACTCTCTTGCATACGAGTACACCCTCCCGAGAGCTATCAAGGAGGGCTATCTTACACCCATCAAGGCTGTGACGATACCGCTGAAGCTGGACCTTTCAGGTGTAGGCATACAGTCCGGAGATTTCAAGCCGGGCGATCTGGACACAGCTCTGGACCCGTATCTGTATCAGATAGCGGGGGAGATGAAGAAATACTGCAAAAACAGGAAAACAGTCGTCTTCCTGCCGCTTATCAAGACCTCACAGAAGTTCCGAGACATTTTGAATGATGCAGGATTCCATGCAGCAGAGGTCAACGGCAACTCCGAGGACAGAGCTGAGATACTGGAGGACTTCGACAAAGGCAGATACAACGTGCTGTGCAACTCTATGCTTCTCACCGAAGGCTGGGACTGTCCGTCTGTTGACTGCATTATCGTGCTCAGGCCCACGAAGGTACGCTCACTGTACTGTCAGATGGTGGGCAGAGGCACAAGACTCTGCGAGGGAAAGGAGCATCTGCTGCTGCTCGACTTTTTATGGCATACGGAGCGGCATGAGCTGTGCCGGCCTGCACATCTGATATGTGATAACAAGGATATAGCAGAGAAGATGACCGAGGACCTTGCAGAAAACGCAGGCTGTGAAATGGACATCGAGGAAGCAGCTCAGACTGCATCTGACGAAGTGCAGGCTCAGCGAGAGGAGGCTCTTGCAAAGCAGATAGAAGCCTGCAAATCCCGGAAGCGCAAGCTGGTGGATCCGCTGCAATACGAAATGTCTATCTGTGCAGCAGACCTGTCCGGCTATGTTCCGGCTTTCGGCTGGGAGTGTGCTCCGCCGACTGACAAGCAGAAAGCAGCACTGGAAAAGCGAGGCATCTTCCCCGATGAAATCGAGACTGCCGGTAAGGCAAAGCTGCTTCTGGAGCGCCTGGAAAAGCGGCAGAGTGCAGGACTGTCAACACCGAAGCAGATACGCTTTCTGGAGTCAAAAGGCTTCCAGCACGTCGGGACATGGCAGTTCGAGGCGGCGTCCAGCATGATCGCACGGATCAGCGCTAACGGCTGGAAGATACCACGAGGAGTTGATCCGCAAAACTACACACCGGAGGTGAGAGCGCTTGACGCTATTGGAGATACTGGAACATATACCGCCCTCTGATCTGAGCTACGATGAGTGGACTCAGGTCGGAATGGCACTGAAACACGAAGGCTATACAGCGGAAGACTGGGATGACTGGAGCCGGTCTGACAGCCGCTACCATGCAGGCGAGTGCGAGAAGAAGTGGCGCTCATTTAAGGGCAGCGACGTTCCCGTGACTGCCGGCACTATCGTGCAGATGGCAAAGGAACGGGGACTGACCTTTTTCAGCAGCAGCGATGGTGATATGCTGCTGGATTTCGATGGAGTTATCGCTTATGAAGGCGAGGCAGAGCCAGCACCGGCGAAAAAGCAAGCTCCCCGTGACCCGGTGCAGGAGATCATCACATACCTCAGAGCACGCTTTGAGCCGGATGAATACATCGGATATGTGACCTCGGTCTACGAGGATCAGACAACAGGCAAGCTCTCTCCCACAAGAGGCAACTATGACCGCACAGCTGGACAGATAATTGATGCACTGGAAAAGTGCGGCGGAGATATCGGCGGTGTCCTGGGCGATGCGGACGAACGAGCCGGAGCCTGGATTCGTGTCAATCCTCTGGACGGCAATGGCATAAAGGACGAGAACGTCACCGACTACCGCTATGTTCTGGTGGAGTCCGACAGTCTCCCTATCGAGCAGCAGAACGCTCTCATGCACGATCTGGAGCTGCCTATCGTCACACTGACCCACACCGGCGGAAAGTCACTGCACGCTATCGTTCACATTGATGCTCAGAGCCGGGAGGAGTACCGCAAGAGAGTAGCATATCTGTTTGAAGTCTGCGAAAAGAACGGTCTGCGAATCGACAGGGCTTGTAAAAATCCTTCACGACTGACCCGTTTGCCGGGCTTCCAGCGAGGGGAGAACTGGCAGTACCTTATCGAGACAAACACCGGCAAGGCTAACTTCGAGGAGTGGCGGGACTACATCGAGGAGATAACTGACGACCTTCCTGATGCTGAGAATGCAGCGGATTTCTGGGAGAATATACCACCGCTGCGTCCGGCTCTCATCGAGGGAGTTCTCAGGCAGGGTCACAAGATGCTCCTTGCCGGTCCCTCAAAGGCAGGTAAGTCCTTCTCGCTCATCGCTCTGGCTATCGCAATAGCAGAGGGCAGTCCGTGGATGGGCTTCTCCTGCGCTCAGGGCAAGGTCTGGTATGTCAATCTGGAGCTGGACGACATATCCTGCAAGCATCGTATCAGGGACGTATACAAGGCGCTGGGCATCGAGCCGAAGAACCTGAGCAATATCGACATCTGGAATCTGAGAGGACGGGCTGTGCCCATGGACAAGCTGGCTCCCTCTATGATACGAAGAGCTAAGCAGAAAGGCTACTCTGCAATAATTATCGACCCGATATACAAGGTCATCACCGGTGATGAGAACAGCGCTGAGCAGATGGCTCACTTCTGCAACCAGTTCGACCGTGTGTGCGCCGGAGCTTCCTGCGCCGTTATCTACTGCCATCACCACAGCAAAGGCTCACAGGGCGGCAAGCGCAGCATGGACAGAGCTTCCGGCAGCGGTGTGTTTGCTCGTGATCCGGACGCACTTCTTGATATGATAGAACTGCCGGTATCTGAGCAGCTCCGCAAGTCAGAGGAGGATAAGGCGGTATGCGGTGTGTGCAAGGACTGGCTGAGCAGATTCCTTGGCAGCAGCTACGATGAAGCTGTCTCTCAGGACGACGAGTTCAGCCGCAGCCGCATGATAGAGCTGTGCCGTGAAAAATTACAGCGCAATAGTCTTGAGCTGATGCAAGGGGACATTGATGCGGCTGTCAGGAGAGTACAGACCCGGACTGCATGGCGCATTGATGGTACTCTGCGAGAGTTTCCGAAGTTTCCGGCAGTCAATGTGTGGTTCGATTATCCTGTTCACCGCCCTGACAGCACAGGGGTGCTGAGGGATATTGACCCGGATGAGACCTGGCAGAAGAATTTCCCTAAGCGTAAGACTAATGAAGAACGTGCGGACGAGAGAAAGGCATCTATCGAAACGGCATTCAGTGCAGCTGTAAATGAAAGCGGGCAGGCATTGATCTCAGACATTGCAGAGTACATGGCTGTATCGGAAAAGACTGTACGCAGACGCTTGAAAGAGCATGGTGGCTACTGGATAGACGACAGCTACACAGGAAAAAAACAGTCAAAGGGACAGGGACAAAATTGATTTTTGTCCGTTGTCCCTCAGAGGGACAAAAAGGGAGAATCCCCGATTTTGTCCGAAAGGGACAAAACAGGGACAAAAAGGGAGTTTAACCGATTCTGTCCTTGTGAGGGACAAAAAGGGCAAAACCCCGATTTTGTCCGAGGGACAGACAAACTCATTATTATTACATAATGTAAAAGGGCTTGTCCCTGCCCTTTTACAATCCAGAATAATAATCGCGCTCAGCGGAGAGCGGAAAGGAGAAAAAATGCCAAGAAAAGTAAACAATGATTATTTGAACTGTGCCAGAAAAATGCCAAGGCTCATACATACTGTCGGTGATAAGTTTGATATTCGCACAAGCGAGGTTGTGAAGTGGTTGCTCAAGCAGCCAGACATCGCACAGAAGATTTTTAACTTTGCTATGAACGCCGGAGTGATTGCCTACGACCCGACCACCGGTGAATGGAGAGGAGCCGATGTACCGTGACTGAATTCTTCATTGACATGATACCGCCGACTTCCACGCATCAGGAGCGAGGCTGTACCATAGTGAACGGCAAGAGAAAATACTACGACAGGAGCAACGGCGATGCCCGGCAGAAGCTGAAAGCCTTCCTGGCTCTGTACAGACCGAAGGAACCTGCTCGGGGAGCGGTGCAGCTTATCGTCAAGTGGTGCTTCCCTGTTAAAGGTAAGCATATTAACGGTGAACCTTATATCAACAGGCCTGATGTTGATAACCTCTGCAAGGCACTGCTTGACGTTATGACAGAACTGGGATTCTGGAAAGATGACAGCAAAGTCTACAGCCTGGTGTGCGAGAAGTTCTGGGCAGCTCGTCCCGGACTGTACATCAAGATAACGGACGGAATGTACATCGTATAGCGGAGGTCTGATATGGAGATAAACGAGGTAAAGAGAGCTCTTGGCAAGCGGGTCCGGTTCCGTGACGAAAGGCTGTTCTGTGACGGTGAGTATATCCTGACCGGCTGTATCATACGCAGGTCAGACCGTGGCAGGTTCTACTATCAGGCGGAGCTACAGGATGTCCGTCAGAATAAGGCTGTGTGCATCACATCGCTTGACAAGGTGACACTTGAAAAGGAGGTAAAACCATGACCAGACTTACAACTCCCGAGGGGGAATGCATGAGAAAAAACGAATGGGGCGACACAGAGAAGTGCTGTCCCGATGATAGCTGCGACGAGGGATGTATGAATCTGCGTATTGCACGTCTTGCAGACTACGAGGACACAGGGCTGGAACCCGATGAGATCAGGAAGCTGATAACGCTCCTCAAAGGCATCCGTGCTTACTACAAAACAACAATAAGCTGGGATGAACTGTTCGAGGACGAGGTCATGGAGGTGCTCAGTAATGCTGACCCTGCGTGAGGTTATCTGCTCCCAGTATCCGCACTGCCTGAGCTGTCCGCTGTCGGTGGCTGTTAAGGATAAGGACTGCCGGGAGCTGAGCCCGGAGGAGATACGGAAAATTATGAAGGAGGTTAGAGAGAATGACTGACACAGATATGCTCTACATGGCAGCACTCGAAAAAAGGCTTGAAACTGCTGAGGCTGAGAACACTGAGCTGAAAGCTCGTGTGGCAGAATTGGAGGACAAGCACTGGACCGAGTGCAGGCAAATAGCGCATTATGATGATGAGCTGAGAAGCCAGAATGATGATGCGTACGTCAGGAGGTCTGATGTGCTTGACCTGATAACAGAAGCATACGAGGGCGGCAGCTTCACGGACTACAGCAATTACAGCAGCCTTTGGGACGCTGTTGACGATATGCCAGGAAAGGAGAATGTTGATAATGACACTTGACGAAGCTATCCGCCACTGTGAGGAAGTGGCAGAGAGATATGAAACACGGGCTAAGATGATAGACAGACGAAAGCTCGGCTTTGCGCTTGACAATCCAACAGCTTGCCATGAGTGCGCCTCTGACCACAGACAGCTTGCAGAATGGTTGACGGAACTGAAAGGCCTGAGAGAAGAAAATATTGCTCTCAAAAATCATAATGAGCGTCTGAGAGATTGTGTTGATAACTGTGTACGCAACGGAGAATTAGATTTTGCCGAATTGAAAGAGGCAAAGCGACTTCTGAAAGCGGCGGTTGAAGATATTAGACACTGTATGCACTATTATGATCCGTGTGAAGTGTGTTCTCTTTTGGATAAGGACGGAGAGTGTCCTGTCACAGATGATGATGACTGTAAAGAAAAATACAAATGGCTCTATGAGGATGAAGCCCTCGCTCTGATTGGTGAGGACACAAATGTCCCTGCCACTGCGGATGACATAATTGTCGGTCGCAGATTGTACGGGTGGATAAGCTGTGAGGAGAGGCTGCCGGAAGATAACACGACAGTTCTGTATGTTTGGCGTTCTGAAAACGGGAATGTGTCAGTGTTTCACGGGTGGCATGGTAGTATACGAGGGTTAGGCGGTGCATGGCACCAGTCAGGTGTCGGAATGCAAAGACCGGAAGATGAAGTAACACACTGGATGCCGTTACCCGAACCGCCGAAGGAGTGATGATATGGAATACATAAGCAGAGAAGAAGTTGAGAGAGCGTTCAAGCTCAAAGTCAAAAATCCGAATAAAGACTATCAGAGAGGAATGCAAGATACTATTGATTGCCTTGTGCCAGAAGTTATTGCTGATATACCTTCCGCAGACGTACAGCCTGTGGTGCGTTGTAAAGACTGCAAACACCGAAAAGAGCGGCATTATGAAGAAAGTGGCGAAAAGCCATATATCAAGTATGAGTGTAAATTCACAAAATACTCAATGAGTGATGACGGTTTCTGTTCTTTTGGCGCAATAATGGACGGTGATGCAGAATGTTGATAAGGAGGTGTAGAAGATGCTCGGATTTATTATCGGTACAATATTCGGCGGATGTGTTGCTTTGATAGCAATGTCCCTTACTATGAATTCGGAGGACACTGACGATGACGAAGAATAGATTTCAACTTGATCCTCTCGGAGCGAGATTCCGGATCAGGAACAGTATCACCGGAGCCTACATACACATCACGCTCTTCCGGATACTGGAATTCCCGACACGGCCGCAGGCTCTGGCATACATGAACCGTGTCGGACTCAACAAAGATATTTACTACACTGAGGCGGTGATAGATTGACTACGCAGGAACTTGAAACACGGCACTGGCTGAATCGTGCTTTTTACGCAGATAAAAAAGCCAAAGCTCTTGAAATGCTTGTCAGACAGTGCAGAGAACGTGCTGAGGGGCTTTCAAGGTGCTCGGAGGGTAATGATAAGGGCAGGAGCGACAGCGCTGAAAACGGCACTGAGAATGCTCTGATGAAACTTGCAGAAATGGAGAGAAAAGCGGATGAGCAAAAGGCTGAGGCGGTCAATGCGTCTGCGGAGATACAGGAAGCTATCGAAAGACTTAATGACTTTGACCTTGAGGCGGTAATGATACATAGGTATTTGCTTTTTCACACAGACAAGGAAACTGCTGAAATGATGAACTATGACGAGCGCACTATTCGTCGTAAAAGAGAGAAGGCATTGAAAAAGTTGTCCGGTTGTGCCCTTGAATGTCCGGTCGATAATGTGGTATAGTGTATACATAGAGTTCAGGCGAAGAGCCGGGGACTTCGGAATTTCTCCCCGGCCGTTTGTTCTCTGTCTCCTTTCTTTTGTTCTACATACTTTTTCATTTTTCTTGACCGGCTGCGTGTACCGGTCACCTTTGGCAGAATAGAGCAGTTGGAGTGCTCGCCGGGTTCATGCCCCGGAGGTCGCTGGTTCGAGTCCAGCTTCTGCAACCATTTGCCCGTTGGCATGGACCCCCTAATTTTTCAGAGTACCGTCTCAGCTGAGGCGGTATTTCTGTATATCCTAAACACTGAGGTGGTGACCTTGAATGAAAACAATCTGATACAGTATAGCGGTCGAAGTCGAGAAGAAGTCGAGAAAGTCAACGCTAAGGGAGGCAAGAAGTCAGGCGAGGTCCGCCGCAGGAAAAAGTCAATGAAGCAGGTCATGGATATGCTCCTGCAAATGCCTGCTGATACCCGTGCGGACTATGATATGCTCGTAGAATTGGGCATAGATGTGTCTGAGCTTGACCCTGATACAGTCAACAATATGCTTGTCGTCAATGCTGCTCTGCTCAGACTTGCAAAGACAGGTGATGTACAGGCGATAAAGGAGCTCCGCAGCATTATCGAGGATGACGCTTACCTTAAACACAAGGTCAGATATGAGAACGCTAAACTGAAACTCGAAAAGGACAAGCTCATTCAGCCTGCACCTGTAGCAGCTGACTATAAAGGCATCCCAGCCTCACTGATAGCACCGGCATTCTCGCAGGTGCTTTTTGATATACAGGATCATGAGCATACGGAGTATGTTTTTCCCGGAGGACGTGGTTCGACTAAGTCAACGTTTGTCGGCGTCAACGTAGTGGATCAGCTCATGCGGAATGAAAATATGCACGCTCTGGCACTGCGGCAGTATTCCAATACTCTCAAGGACAGCGTGTATAATCAGATACTCTGGGGCATCTCTGCCCTTGGTCTGGATGATGAATTCGACTGCACGAAATCTCCCCTTGAAATAACAAGAAAGCAGACAGGACAGAAGATATTCTTCCGGGGAGCTGATGATCCAGGTAAGGTGAAATCTATCAAGCCGGATTTCGGTTATATCGGTGTACTGTGGTTCGAGGAGCTCGACCAGTTCCACGGAGCTGATGAGGTACGAAAGATAGAGCAGTCCGCTATTCGCGGCGGTGACGTTGCTTATATCTTCAAGAGCTTCAACCCTCCGAGATCGGCTATGAACTGGGCGAACAAGTACATCAAAATTCCGAAGGATACACGTCTTGTCACTATGTCAGATTATCTGACGGTGCCTAAGAAATGGCTGGGAAAGCCGTTCCTTGAAGAGGCTGAGTTCCTGAAGGAGACTAACCCCGATGCATACGCAAACGAGTATCTCGGAGAGGCCAACGGCAGCGGTGGAAACATCTTCGAGAATGTTGTTATCCGTGAGATACCCGATGAGGAAATAGCGGCATTCGACAATATCATGAACGGTGTTGACTGGGGATACTACCCCGATAAGTTTGCATTTATGAGAGTTCACTACGCTGCTGCTCAGCATACGCTGTACATCTGGGACGAGTATACGTCCAACAAAGAGAGCAACCGTCAGACGGCTGATAAGCTCCTTGAAAAGGGCATAACTGCAAACGACCTTATCACCTGTGACAGCGCCGAGCCTAAGTCTGTAGGGGACTACAGAGCTTTCGGACTTTGTGCCCGTCCGGCTGAAAAGGGCCCTGACAGCCGCAGCTATTCATACAAGTGGCTGCAAGGGCTGAAAGAAATAGTTATAGATAATAAACGCTGTCCTGTAGCCGCTGAGGAGTTTCTCAGCAAGGAATATGAGCGTGACAGAGACGGCAATATCATATCAGGCTATCCGGACGGCGACGATCACTGTATCGATGCTGTAAGGTATGCCACAGAGAGAAAATGGAAGAAAAGAGGTCAGTGATGAGCTTATTACAGACATTCCGGGAGTGGTTCGGAAGACGAACTCCAATAAAAGATATACAGACAGCCCTGGATATTCGTCCGGCTATATCACAGGAGCTCATCGACTGCACAGAGCTCTGGTGGTCGTGTTACATAGGAGAGGCTCAGTGGTGTGGAGAACAGCCTGACGGGAGCATTGTCACTTCACTGAGAATTGAACAGTCAGTTGTCAGAGAGCTTGCGGATATAGTTACGAATGAAATGACTGTCAGCACAGATAACGATCACCTCAATGAGCTGCTTTCACAGGCTCTGTCTGAGCTCCCCTCAGAGCTTCAGAAAGGACTTGCCACCGGAGCAATGGTTATCAAGCCACTCGGAGCAGGCGGCGGAGTTCAGTTCGTACCGCAGAACGAGTTCATTCCGGTGGAGTACGATTCGAGGCGAAGGCTCAGGAAAGTTGTATTTCCGGAGGTAAGAAAAATCGGTGAATACTGGTACACGAGGCTTGAATATCACTCCATTGAAGACGGACTCCTGACCATATCGAACACTGCTTACCGTTCCGGACAGAGAGGTGTCCTCGGAGCTCAGATAAGCCTCACTGATGTGGATGTATGGAGCAAACTTCCGGAGAAAAAGGTATACAACACCGACAGGCCAGTCTTTGGCTATTACCGGAATCCTCTTCCGAATACCATAGACAGCTCTCCCGGTGGAGTTTCAGCTTTCGATGCGGCGCTCAGTACCATAAGCATGGCAGACCGGCAGTTCAGCCGAATTGATTACGAATTCGATTCAGCACGTCGCCGTATCGTGGCAGATGAGCAGGGTGTGAAGAATGTAAACGGCAGGACTGTTCTCGGCGGTGATGTATTTACACCGGTGGACATTGAGAACCTGTTCGAGGACTTTACTCCGGAAGTTCGTCAGGCTGATTTTATCGCCGGTCTTAATGAGTATAAGCGTGAGATAGAGTTCCAGTGCGGACTCAGCTACGGCGATATAAGCGACCCTCAGAGCATCGATAAGACGGCTACTGAGATAAAGTCAGCGAAGCAGAGAAAATACAACACTGTCACCGCTATACAGAAGAATCTCCGCACTTGCATCGAGGATCTTCTTTATGCTATCGCTTTCTGGGAAGCACAGACCACATCCGGTTATACTCTGACCTGCGACTTCAAGGACAGCATCCTCACTGATGAGGAAACGGAGCGCAGGCAGGACATACAGGACCTGGGCAACGGCATCATGCGTCCGGAAGAATACCGTGCTAAGTGGTACGGCGAGGACCTTGATACTGCTCTGAAAAACCTCCCTCAGAGCCCTGAGGTGATGCAGTAATGTTTACATCAGGAGAGCTTGAAAGAGCCTCTATGGCTGTGGACGAGTCCATGAAAGAGCTCGAATCAAGGATAATGACAGACATCGTCCGACGTATCAGAGAGAACGGTGAGATGACCGCCGCCGCTGACTGGCAGATAAACCGCCTTGTACAGCTCGGCATGAGCAAAGAGGAAGTCAATGCAGCCATACAGGAAGCTCTGAGCTACAGTGATGAGGATATGAACGAGCTGTACAGCAAGGTCATAGGTGCAGGCTATACAAGAGATAGGGCACTGTACGAAGCGACAGGAACACCGTTTATACCGTTCGAGGAAAACGGTGAGCTTCAGCAGCTTATATCCTCGGTATCTGATCAGACCAACCAGACGCTGCACAATATCACTCAGTCTCTTGGATTTGCTGAGCGTGGGACAAACGGCAAAATAAGTTTCGCACCGCTTGCGGACTTCTACCAGAAAACGCTTGACAGTGCTATGCTCGACATCAGTTCCGGAGCGTTTGACTATAACACGGTGCTCAAACGCACGGTCAAGGCTATGACAGACAGCGGTCTGCGTACTGTTGACTACGCATCCGGTCACAGCAACCGTGTTGACGTGGCTGCGAGACGTGCTGTTATGACCGGTATGACGCAGCTGACGGCAAAGGTCAATGAGCAAAACGCTGAGCAGCTCGGAACTGATATGTTCGAGGTCAGCTGGCACGGCGGAGCACGTCCGGAACATCAGGTCTGGCAAGGCAAATGGTACACAAAAGAACAGCTTAAAACGGTCTGCGGTCTCGGTACAGTGACAGGACTTTGTGGAGCTAATTGCTACCATGAGTATAACCCTGTTATTCCTGGCATCTCTGAGCCGACCTATACCGCAGAGGAGCTCGAAGAACTCAATCGTCAAGAGAATGAGCCTGTCGAGTGGAAGGGCAAGCAGTACACGAAATATGAAGCTCTACAGCGTCAGCGGCGGCTTGAAACTACCATGCGAGCACAGCGGCAGGAAATGGCTCTGCTCAAAAAGGGCGAAGCCGACGAGGACGACCTCATTAACTGCCGTGCAAAGTACAGGGTCACTTCTGCTGAATACACTCGCTTCTCTGAGGTTATGGGACTTCCGCAGCAGCGTGAGCGTGTCAGTGCTGACGGTCTCGGAAACATCATGCAGGGCAAGTATACAAAGGGCAGCGGTAAGCCGTCGCCTGTTCAGGTTCCTGCGGTCGGTGCTAAGGTCACGAATAAAGTCACTGCTGAGGAGCGGAAGGAACTGCTGTCGAGGGATAAGGTGGATATAGCAGATAATGCAAAGAGCACTAAAGTAAATGAGAGCAAAGCAATTCCCGATACTTCAAGCAGGTTCGCACCTGCTAAGACCATTGAAGAAGCTGAGAAATTCGCTCTTGAAAATGGTGTCCGCCACGTTGATTACAGCGACTTACCGCTTGAAACTGCGAATCTGCTCAATGAGGCGGCTATGACACTTCCCGAAGATATACGACCTGCATACATCGGCTCAGGAAAAAGCGTTCAGAAAGTTACAGGTAAAAAGTTCTCCCGAAAGGAAAAGGACTATTACGGCGTACATATGGACGTTCTGCAAATGCACTTCGGCGAATATCCGAACATCGAATATGACTTCGAGGGCGGTAATGTTGTTGGTATAAGTACAGCGTATAAAACGCCTGAAAAGATACACAAGTCCAAAGTCGAGGGCAACAAAGCCTATGCTGAAAAGCACGACGGACATACTCAGTTCTTCAACGAGGACGGTAGAAGTACGGCATTTCACGAAATGGGACACATTTACGCAGACAAGAAAGGCATTCCCGAAGGATTTGCATCTGACGCTGAACGCTGGCTCAAAGAGAGCAAATGCGATATGCTGAAATCCACTGATGAGGCATGGGCAGAAGCGTGGGGAGCTTACCACACTAAGAATCCCAATTTGCCCGATTATATTGCTGAATATGTTGAAAAGGCTACAAATACGCCTGTTAACAAACAGTCTATTGACAATTCTGTGAAAAGTGGTATAATAAAATCAAGGAGTATAGCTTCAAGAAATCTTCCTAACGGATTAAGAACAGCACCAAGTCACATTCTTACCGAAACTGAGATTGAGAGCTTGAAAAAGGATATTGCTTCAATTGAAGCTGATGAATCAGTATTCAAGTTCAATAAAGGTCACAGAACTGGATATGATGATGTTCTTGATGAAATTCGTGTTAAAGGAGATATACTCCCAGATTTTAGTTCTAAGCATCCAAGAGACAGAATGTCGTCAAGAGCAGCTCTCGCCCATGAATATTACGGGCATCGAGCAAACCGAGGTACTAACGTGCCGAACGGTGCTTGGAATGATGAGTTTAGAGCAAGCTATATGGCAGCTAAAAACTGCCCGAATTTGAGCGATGAGGAGAGGGCAGACCTTATACTTGATGCTCTTGAACGAGCCAAAGAGAGCGGAGTGACCATTAAAAACAATGATTTCATAAGGAGGATTCTATATGGCTACTAAAACTACCATTGCTGAACACAGATTTTTAGTTTCAGCTGAAGATGATATTATTAAAAACGGAAAAACTGAAAAAAGATGTCCTCGTTGTGGAAATATTATTGTTATTGAGGACAAAAGCACATCATATTCCGTAAGATGCAAGACAGATGATTGTATTGTTGCAGAGTTCAGAGGATTATAATACAGACTAAACCGCCCATACCCGAAAGGAGCAGATAATGGATAATTTTCAAGCAGTATATAAGATACTTTAATATCACAGATTTACAAATGTTTAAAAGGTGGTGCAAAGTATGGCTTTAAATACACAGAGCCTTCCTGAATGGCTTACTGAGGAAGCAATATCTGAATTAAAAGCTGATTTGTCAGCTTGTGATAATCCTTACACGGCAGAAGAAGTAAAGAATTTGCCGTTAGATGCACCCAGAGATATGAAACGTTATGATGCATATTTTGCCAAAAAAGTTTTGACAGAATATGGTCTAATCTAATATCAACTAAACTGCCCATAACAAGGCGGTTTTCTTATACCCATTTGAAGGAGGTGAGTCAATGGAAGACTGGAAGGACAGACTGAAAGCGGAGTACGCTCAGACCAAGGAGCGCTACGAGAAGCTGAAAGCCTATAACAACAAGAAGGAAGTTGAGGCCAATCTTATTGAAGTTACAATGAAGCAGGAAGACTACTACAACGGTCGGCTGATGAAAGAACAGCAGAGCGTCATGGGCGAGTATCTTCACATACTGGAGCTTCGTGCAGAGCTGGCTCACATCGAACTTTAATAACGCTTACAAGCATTTGCGACCGACATGAATGTCGGCGGCAAGTGCTATTTTTATGTCCGGAACGACGAGAAACTATCAAGCAAAGCAGAAAGGTACTGCGAAAACAAACTGAAAGCGAGGAATTTATCTATGAAAAGAGAAGACGTAACAAAAGTCTTTGCCGATGCCACTGAGGAACAGATCAACACACTGTTGAATATCAATAGTGCAGATATTGGCCACGCAAAGCAGAAGATAGAGGCAGAGCGTGACAGCTACAAGTCCCAGCTCGACACCGCAAAGGAAACGCTCAAAGGCTTCGAGGGAGTTGACGTTGCACAGCTTCAGGGCGAGATCACCAAGCTCAACACTGACCTTGCAAATAAGGATGCTGAGTATCAGAAGAAGATAGCTGACATGGAGTTCAGCTCCGTTCTGGACAGTGCTATCAACGGCAGCAAAGCAAAGAACAGCAAAGCTGTAAAGGCTCTTCTTGACCTCGACAAGCTGAAAGCCTCTAAGAATCAGACCGAGGACATTAAAACCGCCCTCGAAGAACTCAGAAAGTCGGACAGTTATCTCTTCGGCTCGGACGAACCAGTTCTGAACCCGATCGGAGACACTTCCGGAAATAACAACAGCGGAGGAGCTTCCTCGCTTGCGGCTGTAAGAGCTGCAATGGGACTGCCTCCCGAAAAGTAAGAAAGAAGGTATATCATGGCTAATGCTATCACACTCTTTAAGCAGTATGTGGCGCTCCTCGATGAGGTCTACAAGGCTGCTGCACTCACATCCGTACTCGACGGTGCTCCTGAGCTTGCAAAGCAGGGAGCAAACGCTAACGAGCTTATAATCCCTAAGATCAGCATGGACGGTCTTGCAAACTACAGCCGTAACGGCGGCTATGTCAGCGGTGACGTAACACTCACAAACGAGACCGTGACCTGTAACTTCGACAGAGGCAGAATGTTCACTGTTGATAACCTGGATAACGCTGAATCCGCCGGTATCGCTTTCGGCAGACTTGCAAGCGAATTCATCAGAACAAAGGTAGTACCTGAGCTTGATGCATTCCGTATCGCTACATATGCCGGTATCAGTGGTATCTCTACTGTTGCCGGAGCTGCACTCAGCACCGGTGATGCTGTAGTATCTGCACTCAGAGCCGCAGTCAACAAGTTCAACGAGGATGAAGTTCCTGCCGAGCAGCGTTATCTCTACATCACACCTACCCTTTACGGACTTGTTCAGGACCTTGACACCACAAAGTCCAAGCAGGTGCTTGAAGGGCTCAATGTTGTTCAGATGCCTCAGAGCCGTATGTATACAGCTATCACTCAGAACGACGGTACTTCTGAGGGACAGACAGCAGGCGGCTATACAAAGGCTGCTAACGCTAAGAACATCAACTTCATGATCATCCATAAGGCTGCGGTTATCCAGTATCAGAAGCATATTGCTCCAAAGGTCATCACCCCGGAGCAGAATCAGGATGCGGATGCATGGAAGTTCGGCTATCGTAATGTAGGTATCGCTGATGCTTACGAGAATAAGGTAGCAGGCATCTATCTCCACAAGTCGACCACATAAGGAGTGATGCAGCGTGACAGTCTATGCAGATAATAAATTCTATACGGATGAATACCTTGCAGGGAAGTCTGCGGCTGTCACAGCTGCGGACTTTCCCTATTATGCACGTCAGGCATCCGCAGTTATAGACAGATACACCCACGGTAATATCAATCCTGATGACGTGCCGGAGCAGGTCAGGTACTGCTGCTGTGAGCTTGCTGAAATAATGTGCAGGTCGGACAGCTCCAAAGCGTCAAAAAAAGACGGTATATCAAGTGAGAGCGTACAGGGCTGGGCACAGTCCTATGAAAGCTCAGAGAGCCGCAGAAGTGCTCTCAGGAGCTCCCAGAAGGAGTGTATATACAAGTGGCTGAGCAATACCGGGCTGCTCTATTCGGGGGTGATGTGATGCTTACAAATGCGGACTGCACTCTCTATGAAAAGGATACATTTTCCCGGCACGTCTTTACTGATGTGTACTGGAATGACAGCCGTGGACAGACCGTTTCAAAGAACGGCATACAGGTAAATGACAGCGTGCTGATGTATATTTATGACGGTGATTATCTGCCAAAAGCAGGGGACATCATCATCAAAGGGAACATATCCGATGAGTATTCCTGCGCCATTCAGCAGGGACAGTCAGCAAGCATGAAAGCTCTGCGAACTGCACATCCTGACTTCGCCGTTGTGAAAGCAGCAAATGACTGCCGATACGGAGGTCTGCCCCATATCGAGGTGATAGCACGATGAAAAATGAGATAGGTGCAAGGCTTGTCTGGGATACATCTGCACAGGCGGAAAAGCTGAGCAAAGCTCAGGCTTTTATCGACAGCGAATGTATAAGAAAAATGGGCCCGTATACTCCATTCCGGAACGGCATACTTGAAAAGTCAGCAACACTGGGCACCAAGATAGGAAGCGGACATATCGTATACAATTCTCCATATGCACGGTATCAGTACTACGGAATCGTCTATGGTCCCAATATACCAATATTTGAGAACGGGGAGCTGGTTGGATTCCGGTCACCGCCCCATAAGAGGAGCACAGGCCGTGCAATGACCTACAATAAGGCAAGACATCCTCAGGCACAGCGCCTGTGGTTCGAGGTCATGAAGAAAAAACACAGCAGAGCTATCCTCAGGGGAGCGGCAGCTATCGCAGGAGGTAAAGTGAAATGAACATAATCGAAACAGTACGCTCGATACTGGAGAACTTTCCGAAAATATCTGATGTCTGCAACGAAGTACACATTGACTTTGCCGATCCGGAGCCAACAAGCTATGGCCTCAGTTCCACCGGTGATGAGCTGATCTCTGAGGATGTACTCGGGAATCAGAAGCGGCAGCACAGCTTTATGCTGTACAGCACATTCAGCAGCATTAACGACTATGAGCGTATGCTTAACAGTACGGCACTGCTTGAACTCGGACTATGGCTGGAAGAGCAGATAGACTGCGAGATAGAAAGCACAGTCGGAGGCAGTATATATACCGGAAAGCTCACTAAGCTCACTGCTGTCAATGGTATGCTGTACAATGTCCCACAGGAGAACGAGCTTGACGGAGTGCAGTATCAGCTACAGATCATTGCGGAATACACAGTGGAAATTTTCTGAGGAGGTGCAGATAATGGACGAAGAATACACCGAAGAGTCCCTGACGGACTCAGAAACAGATAACGAAGAGGAGGAAATCACTATGTCAGGTGAAACAACAACTGTAGGCAGACTGAAAAGAAGTGCGCTCCTGCACTATATCAATACTGCTTTTTCAACATCCCTTACAGGAGTAGCATGGAAGGTCATCGGCAAGGACGTGGAAGACCTTTCTGTAGAGCTCAACCCCAGTACGGAAACTATCAAGAACATCCTCGATGAGACAAGCATCGTAGATACAGGCTATGAGCCTTCATTCGACATCGACACATACTACGCTGATCCTTCCGACGGCGAACTGTATACAAAGCTCAAGGATATTGCAATGAACCGCAAGACAGGGGATGACTGCAAGACGCTCATACTGGAAGTTCTTATCGACAAGACTACCGGCGGCTACGACGCATGGGTGGAAGAGGCTGTGATAAAGCCTACGTCATACGGCGGAGCCCAGGGCGGTGTCCGCATACCCTGTTCAGTGACCTTCTGCGGAAATCGTCAGCAGGGCACTGTTACAATAACCGATAAAGTGCCGGCATTCACACCGGCCACATGATAACCGATACAGCCGGGCTTTATGTCCGGCTGTGCCTTTTAAGGAGGAAAAACTATGTCTAAAAAGATAAACTACAGCGTCAGCACCGGCACTGAATATGAGCTTGCTTTCGGAACGGTGAATATAGTCATCGGAGCCGGTATGCTGGGTAAGATGAAAAGAGCGATAGAAAAAGCCGAGTCCTGGCAGAAGAGGTTCAGCGATATAACTCCTGAAAAGCTGGAGACCGCAGAAAGTGAGATGCGTGAGCTTTTCAATGATGCCTTCGGTACGGATATATGCTCTCCTGCCTTCGGGGAGATGAGTTTATTCTCAGTAACGAGCAGCGGTAAACTCCTTTTCGAGGAGTTCTTTGACGCTTTTATCCCGGAGCTGGAAAGTGAGCTCCGCAAAACAAAGGCAAATATGACTGCTAAGGCTGTCAGCCCTGCGGTGAAAAAATATCTCCCGGAGGAAGGAACTAAAAAGCCGATAGCTGCTTTGGCAAAGCCATATGACAGAGGCCTGCCGGATGTCAGCGGCCTTTCACAGGAGGAAAAGAAACTGCTGGCTCTTCAGCTCCTGTCATGACAGGACAACTGCCATATGCTCTGAATGTCGGCGGATATGATATCCCTATCAATGCTGACTTTCGGAATGTGCTTATCATATTCGATGCTTTTGCCGACGATGAGCTTACTCCAGAAGAGAAAGCATATATTTGTCTCAAAAGACTCTATCTGAGAGCTATCCCTGCTGTATTTGCGGAAGAGGCCATAAAAAAGGCCTTCTGGTTCTGTGACGGAGGAGATATGCCTAAGTCCAAACCTGAGCAGGTAAGGACTATCGACTGGAAGCAGGACGAGCAGCTCATCATGCCTGCGGTCAGCAGAGCCCTTGGAGTGCCGGATGTCCGGGATATGCCTTTCCTGCATTGGTGGTCATTTATCGGAAGTTTCGGAGAAATAGGAGAAGGACTGTTTTCTTCCGTCGTGAACATCCGCAGGAAGCAGGCACACGGAAAAAAACTTGAAAAATGGGAGAAGGAGTTCTATACCAGGAACAAGGCTCTCGTCCGTATAGTCTCCGCTGAGGACAAGGCAGCTATAAAGGAAACTGAGGAGTTCCTGAAAACACTTATATGAAAAGATATATCTGCCGCAGATGCGGAAGGACATTGTTTATCGGAAGATTCACCGGCATAGTCAGTCTTGTATGCCGGCGATGTAAGACTAAGAATATATTTATAGAATAACTTCACAGCGTACCATGAGTGCCCGAAGTTCCACGAAAAGGAGTGAGGGCACATGGCTGTTGACGGTCATCTTAATTTTGATACAAAGCTGGATTCCGGCGGATTTGAAAAAGGCACAGATGAAATACTGAAAGTGTTCGGAGATGTGATAGCGGAGCTGAAAAAGATATCATCTGTACTGGAACAGTCTGCGGATATCAGTTTTACTGCTGATACGTCCGGTTTGGAGCAGGCCGCAGGTGAAGCACAGCAGATCATAGACAGCATACCGGATGAAGATATAAGACTCAATGTATCAGTGGACAATTCTCAGGCAGAGTGGAATCTAAGTGAGATAGAAATACGGAAGGAAGAGACAGAAGAGCCGGCAGTCATCCCCTTTGATATAGATACTGCCCCGGCAGAGAGCTCAGCAGAGCAGATACCGCCTATACTTGATGATATCAGGCATAAGTCCGACGAGACAGGAAGTGCGATGTCATCAGGCTTCCGTAAAGCCGGCACTGATATGGAGAGCTCCATAGACAGTTCTGCCGCGCATATCATGCAGAGCCTTGAATCAGTAAAAACCGGCTTCAAAAAGGTAATGGCTGCGGCTGGCATAGCTTTCAGCTTCGGAGCTGTTGTCGAATTTGGCAAAAAGTCTCTTGAAAGCGCTGCCGATGTCAATGCGGCAGGTTCTCAGATGTCTCAGACGTTCAGGAGCATACAGGGAAACGCTGAGGCTGCAATGAAGCGTGTCGCTGATTCAAGCGGCATTGTACAGACTCGGCTGCAAGGTGTCGGAACGTCTATATATGCATTTGCACGCACATCCGGAATGGAGACCTCACAGGCTCTTGGAATGATGGAGGAGGCTTTGCAGGTCGCTGCGGATTCAGCAGCTTACTATGACAGGTCCCTGGAGGATACAAGCGATACGCTGATGTCCTTCCTCAAGGGCAACTATGCGAATGATGCAGCACTTGGTCTGTCAGCAACTGAGACCACCAGAAATGCCGCCGCAAACAAGCTGTATGGCAAGTCATTCCAGGAGCTGTCTGAGGCTCAGAAACAGCTTACGCTCCTGCAAATGGTCAAGGATGCAAATGCTCTTTCCGGAGCAGAGGGACAGGCTGCCCGTGAAGCTGAGGGCTGGGAGAATGTTCTCGGCAACCTCAAAGAATCCTGGCGGCAGCTCATGGCTGTACTTGGTCAGCCTGTGCTGCAAGCAGTCACAGCCGCCGTGCAGCACCTTACCGAAGCACTGGCGTTCCTGACAGAAAAAGCAAGGGCAGCAATGAATACGCTTTCCGAGCTGACAGGTTTTGAATTCGGCAGCTCGTCATCTTCTGAGACGATAAAAGAAAACGTTGCCCAGACCGTTGAGTACCAGAACGACCTGACAGATGCTGTTGAAGAAACTGCAAAGGCTCAGGAAAAGAGCATGGCTGGATTCGACAAGATGAACACCATATCAACTGACAGCAGCGGCAGCAATTCAGCAGCACAGTCGGCTGGTGTTCCGGCAGTTCAGTCCGTTCCCATGACGGTTACAGCCGATACCGGCGGAGCGTCCAGAGCTGTACTTGACTTCGCTGCAAAAGCTAAGTCAGTCCTGGAGCAGGTAAGCGGGTATCTTGACGAGAATTTCGGGGATATCTTCGGGGAAATATGGAGTGGCTTTGTCACGGAGACCGAAGAGCTCTACGGTACAGTTTCACGGATATTTGACGATATAAAGTCACTGGGACCACCCCTTGCAGACTACTTCCAGGGCGACTTCACAGTGCTGCTCCAGACAGCATTCGCAACAGTCGGAGAGATACTTCTGGGACTTTTCGACACCTTCAATATGGTGTTTGCAGACATCTGGGACCTGGCAGTGTTCCCATGTCTTTCTGCATTTATAAACGACGGCCTGCCGATGCTTACGCAGTTCTGCAACGAGTCTCTGCTGACCTTTGGGACCTGGTTTGCTGAGGTAAAAAATATCTTCGATATGCTCTGGAAGGACGCTGCAAGGCCTGTTTTACAGTTCATAGCCAAGCTCTGGAGCGACCTTATGAGCTCTTTGAAGAAGTTCTGGGATAAGTGGGGGCATCCTATCTTTCAGAAGTTCAGAACAGCTATAGAGACAACCGGGGACCTGTTCCGGCACACATGGCAGAACTATCTGAAGCCCGTGTTTGACGTTCTTATGGAGACCGTCAATATGCTCTGGGATGACCACCTGAAACCTCTGCTTGATAATTTCCTCGACCTTGTCGGGACAGTCATAGATGCCGGTCTGGACATCTACAACAGCTTTGTTGCACCGCTGGTAAGCGCCTTCGTGGACTTTATGGGTCCGAAGATAAAAGCTGCACTGACCTTCCTTGTGAAGTTCATAGGTGACTCCATAGCCGGTATGATAGACGTCATCAATGCATTTATTGACATCTTAAAGGGTGTTGTGAATTTTATAGCAGGAGTATTTACAGGGGATTGGCGCAGAGCCTGGGACGGCATCAAGTCGATATTTGCAGGAGTCTGGAATGCGCTCTATGCGATCGTCCGCAGACCGATAAACCTTATAATCGACCTCGTAAACGGTATGACCGGAGCTATAGAAGCTGCGGTAAATGGTATTATCGATGAACTGAATAAGTTCCATATTGATGTACCAGACTGGGTGGAAGATTTGACTGGATACAGTGGATTCGGCTTCGATATTGGCAATATCGACATACCAGAAATACCGCATCTTGCACAGGGTACGGTAGTACCTGCGAATTACGGCGAATTCCTCGCAGTCCTCGGTGATAATAAGCGTGAGACGGAGGTAGTTTCCCCGATCTCGGCTATAAAACAGGCAGTAAAAGAAGCGCTTGGTGAAAACGGCGGTTCAGCTCCACAGGAGATAACTGTGTATACATATCTTTATCCGAACAGTGCAGCATTCCACAGAGAGGTAGTAAAGATAATGGCTGATGACAGGATACGGAAAGGAAAATAGTAATGATACCGATACTTACAGTCAATGGTATATCAATGGAAAATAAGCTGCAGCCGGCTAAAAACGGATATAACTTGACAAAATCTGACCTTTATGCAGATTCGTCAGGCCGGTCCGCTGAGACAGGCACCATGCTGCCGTATCTTATCAGAAAAGATGTTCATTCTATTGAACTGACTTATGTGGGAACGGCTGCTCAGATAGCTGAGATAGAAGGGATATTTGCGGGGACTCTGAGGCAGTATACAGTCACTTTCCTGGACAATGACCAATATATCAGTGCTGTCATGTATCCTTCGGACAGGACAAAATCAACAGAGGTCATTATTCAAGGTGTCCCGTATATGCAGATGACAGTGTCACTTGTGGAACTTTAGGAGGTAATATGTATCCTGTATCAGATAAATTTCTAAGTTCACTTGATAATGGCAGCATCCACCACATCCGCTGCCACATAAAGCAGGTAGACGGGAGCGAGTATACTCTTGAAGATGAGGAACTGACCGGAAGTCCTGTTATCAACCGGCAGTGTGTAGAGCAGGCAGAGGCATTTGCTTTCGGGCAGATGTACGTCGGCACTGCTGAGGTCACGGTAAATATGCCGGGAGCCGAGGTCAACAGGTTCCGTGGGGGAGAACTGTCCCTTGAATTCGGGATAGACGTCGAAGGAAGTGACGAGCCGGAGTGGATACCTCTCGGAGTCTGGGACATTACAGACCCGGTCCGGGAGGCCGGGGAGACTATCCGCATCAAAGCCATAGACCACCTGGGACGGCTCCGCTGTCAGAGGACATATACCGGCACAGGCATCCTGTACCTTGAGACTGTCATGTCTCAGATAGAGAAGGCCGCAGGAGTAGAGTTCGCTCAGACTCCTGCGGAGGTCCTTGCGCTCATCGGAAAGCCGGCTCTGACGGTATGGAGGATAGAGCTTGCGGACACCTGCTGGGAGGACGTCCGGCAGATAGCTGAGATAATCGGAGGATTCGCCTATGCGGACCGCTCCGGCAGGATAGCGTTCAGACGCTTTTCGCAGGACCCGTGCCTGACAATTCCTGCCGGCAGGCGGTTCAGTGCCCAGCTCGCAGAGTACCAGTTCGGCTTGCAGGCGGTAAGGTACACTGACGGGAACGGCTACAGCTCAGCAAGGCCAGGCTATGGCTTTGAGGTTGGCAGTACGGTCGAGTTCACGGAAAACGGATACATCCATGCCGTTGATGAGACTAACTACGTCGAGGAGTTCGACAAGTGGATAGGGCCGATACTCAGTGCCTTCCAGGGAGTCAGCTGGACTCCCGGCACCGTGGAATACTACGGGAATCCTGCCCTGGATATCGGCGACATGGTCACAGTCACGGGAGGAATAGCTGCTCAGCCGGTGAAATTTCTTATATGCGCTGAGACCTGGCAGTTCCGTGGACCTCAGACGCTCATAGCATCGGGCCCCTCTGAAGGAGGGACATCCTCATCTTCGGGCAGTTCAGGTACTTCGGCAGTATCGGCGGTAAACGTCACCGTGACAAAGGTCATCGGCACCGTGGAGCTCAGCAAGTACCCCGGAGCGGTTTCCGGGGAGTTCACCGCAGCACGGGGAGGGTACTCCTGCAAGGTACAGAGCTGCTGCTTCATCAATGCCGGCATCACCCTGCTTGCAGATGAAGACTGCGTTTTCGGTGCCAAGGTCTGGCACGACGGAGTCGCTCAGGAGTTCTGGCCGCAGATGACGGTCAGGGCAGGCGAGTACGGCACATTGAATATCACAGTTCCCGTCACCGCTGACCCCGGCACCCATATAGTCGAGGTATCGGTCCGGGGCGAAGGAACAGTCACGGATATATCCGCATACATCTGGGGACAGGAGCTCACAGCGGAGTCACCGCAGTACACGTCCGACAGTGACTATACATACACGGTCAGCGGCGGTAAGGCAACTGTGACCGGCTACGTGGGCAGCAGCCTTTTCCCTGATATTCCGGCAAGGCTGGGGGGAGGAGTGACTACCGTTATCGACAAAGGCGCCTTTTCAGATGCCGCAGTGACCGCCGTTTACATCCCCGAGGGCGTCACGGAAATTCGTTAGGAGGTTTTTTATGACAGGCACAGGAACACAGGCGGAGCCATACGTCATATCGACATGGGACGAGCTTGAACAGCTAAGCGACTCTGCTGAAAATATCTGGGTATCCTTTGACCCAGACGCCGAGGTCAAGTCCATTGACCTGTCTGGACGCAGCATCTCAACGATCATCACAAACACCTGGCACATCATCGGCAGCGGCTGGACGGTACACGGCATAGATACCTCGGTCCCGGTATTCAAGCCGGAAAATGCGGGCATCACCTATATCAGCGGACTGCATTTCGCAGATTTCAAGATAAATAATTCTGTATTCGTAAATGACTCTGCTGTTTTCTCTGGCGACTGGGACCGAGGCAATGTAAAGTGGACAGACTGTACTTTTGCCGGTATCCTCAAGACTTCGAGGTTCACAAACACTCACTGGGCTAATAGCTCGTGGATACGGAACGTACCGATGCTCGACAGATGCAGTCTGAATATAGTCTGCGAAGGACCCTCGCATTTTAACGACAGAGAAGTGCCTTTATTAAAAAACAGCAAACTCTCATTGACTGGAGGAAATCTGTCTGCTGAGATATATGGCTGCAAGCTCGAAGGTGTCTACTCATCCGTAACTGTTAAAGGTTCGGGTTCAGTGATAGATGCAGACATATCCGAGCTTTCCGGCAACGGTGGGAAAATTCTTGTCAACAGTGACAAGTGTACTGTTCCGTCAGTTTTTTACGAAATAACATCAGAGCAGTTGTCAGATAGCAGTTATCTGGAGTCGATAAAGGCAATTGGCTGCTATGTCAGCAGCAGTGGCAGTCAGTATATTGCAACCGGTCTTTCGGTAACTTCCGGAAAGATACGGATAGAGAGCAGATATGAGTTCAATGCTGTAAGCAGTTCAGAGGCTAATTTGCTCGGTTCTTTCAACAACTGGCCTTCATCCTCCGGATTGTTTGCGTTTGGTACCGATAACAGTCAGAATCTCCGTAGTGTAGTATCATCCGGCCGGGACTTCCGCTATGCAGCAGCGCCGGTCCCTGAGGCTGAGAGAGTCTATACAGCCGTGGTCGACATATCAAGCTCAGGTCAGACGATAGTAGTCGATGATGAAATCTATGTCGGGGACGGGTATGCAGTAGGCAGCGCTGAATCTATCTATATTTTCTGCAACGGCGGGGAGCTTAATCATTTTGCCTCTGCCAAAATATATTATCTGAAAATCTGGGACGGAGAGGAGCTTATCGCTGATTATACTCCTGCTTTTCGGGATGGCAAGGCAGGAGTGCTGAATCAGGTCACCGGTGAGTTCTATAGCTCTTCATCTGGCGACTTGGAATACTTCAATTGGTATCTGGACAGTGGCGGCGAGCTGACTAATGCGCTGTTCCCGGTGATACCAGATGATAAGGCCGGCGCCTTCATGAACGCCGAACAGCTGAGGTATGTCAGCATCCCGCGGAGCTGCCGGAGGATAGGTGAGTGGGCATTTACGAACACCGCCTTGAAAAAGGTACTCATCCCTGCTGACTGCACATACTATGAAACGTCTTTCCCACCGGACTGTGAGGTGCAGTTCTACGGCGGCGGAGGGGACTACGGACAGCTCTTCGACGGTGACGGCTATGCAGTCCTCGACGGCGACGGAGCAAGAATATATATAGGAGAGTGAAATTATGGCTGATGTTATAAGAAAAATGCGTGCCGGACATAAAACGTCCGATATAGACGATGTCATCGACGAAATCGCCAGCGCAAAAGGCACCTACACAACCCTCAACGATCGCCTGAGTGGCATCGAGTCCGAGCAGGAGTCTCAGGAGACGACACTGGATGAGAATAGGGCTGCTCTCGTTGAGATTGTGGATTCTGGGGCGAAGAATGTGCTGAACTACACCGAAATAGGCACTAACGCCAGCCACGGAACGACCTTCGTGTCAAACGGGGTGACGTACACTTTAAATTCTGACTTTAGTATAACGGCAGAGAGAACAGAAACATCAACCGTTGATTCGTCGTGTAATTTGAGAATAGCTTCAAGCTCGCTATATATTGATGATTTTTGCAACGGAAATTATATCCTGTCAGGCTGCCCTGAGGGTGGTGGTGATACAACATATTCTTTACGAGCAATTCGTGACGATTATAGACCTACAGACACCGGGAACGGCGTTGAATTACCTGACAAGGGAGCAAATACGAATATATATATAAATATCCTTGTAATGGCCACTTTTGAGGGTTCTATAACATTCAGACCTATGGTGTGCTCCAAGGCATTTTGGCAAGTCTCACAAACCTATCAACCATACCGCCCAAGCTATGATGAGCTCATAGCACGGATAGAAGCGCTGGAAGGAGGGGTATAAAATGGACAAGCTCATACAGACGACAGCAGCAGTTATAGCCGCAGTCTGCGGATTCCTCTGGGGACAGGCGGACGGGCTGCTGTACGCTCTCATAGCTTTCATGGCGATAGACTACATAAGCGGTGTCATAGTCGCCGTTGTGCGGCACGAACTCAGCTCAGAGGTCGGTTTCAAGGGCATCGCAAAGAAAGTGCTTATACTGGCACTTGTGGCTGTAGGCCACATCCTTGATGTCCATGTTCTCGGCGGCGGAGCGGTCTGCCGGTCGGCAGTCATAGGATTTTACCTCGCAAATGAGGGGATAAGTATTCTGGAAAATGCAGGGGAGCTGGGACTTCCGCTCCCGAAAAAGCTCATAGCAGTGCTTAAACAGCTCAAAGATAAGGAGGATAATGATGATGAAAAACGGGATTGACGTTTCACGGTGGCAGGGCGACATCGACTGGACTAAGGTCAGGGAGGCCGGCATAGAGTTTGCTATAATAAAAGCCGGAGGCTCGGACGACGGATTCTATACTGATTCCAAATTCGAGAAGAATTATAAAGGAGCAAAGGAGGCTGGTATATCAGTCGGTGCATACTACATAGTCGGCTCCAAATGCGTATCCCGTATAGACGGAGTATCAGATGCTAATCGCTTCATAAATATCATCAAGGGAAAGCAGTTTGACTATCCCGTATACATCGACCTTGAGCTGACAAGTCCGGCCGACATGTGCGGCGCTACTGATGCTTGCATTGGATTTTGTCAGACTATGGAAAAAGCAGGATACTACTGCGGAATATACGCATCTGATATATCTGGATTCGTAGATAGACTTGATATGAGCAGACTAACGCAGTTTGACAAATGGGTCGCACGGTACGGCGGCAAACCGACTGCTGTAAAGAGATATGGCATCTGGCAGAAGTCCAGCACCGGAGCTGTATCCGGCATAGCCGGGAAAGTTGACCTCAATGAGGCCTACGAGGACTACCCGTCTATCATCAAGGCGGCAGGGCTCAATGGATTCAGTAAGCCGGAGCCTGTTCCGCAGGTCAAACCTCCCGAAAAAATAAAAAAGACGGTGACTCTCATCATCGACGACCATACTTATACTGGATTGCTGGAGGAAGAGTAAAAAAATCCGCCCTTGGGAGACCAGGGGCGGACTTTTCTTATATCAGGTTAATGAGGCAGATAAAGATATATGCGGCGAGCGGTATGAATTCATCTGCCTGAGCGTGGTTCAAGTACCTTCTGTGTCTGATTTTGTAGAAAAATGTCGGATAGTGTCGAAAAGGGGAAAAATTTATATTTTAACATTGTGGTTTTGCGTGACATTTGCTGCGTTTTACATTGAAAATGTAGGAAAGACCTGTTTGTAAATGTTCAATAATGTGGGTCGGGTGTGGGTCAATTAAATCTTTAATTCTCTGAAAATAGGCGAATCCTGACTCTTTTTTCTACGTTCGGGACGTAGGGGCCGCAGGTTCAAATCCTGTCACCTCGACCATAGGAAAAGCTCTGTAAATACCGATTTTAAGGCAAATGCAGAGCTTTTATTTTTTTGTGCGTGTAGGACAAAAAGGTGCAAAAATAGGATAAAAAGAATGAGTATGCGGGTCAGATGCGGGTCAGATGCGGGTCAGGACTCACTCAGCGGCAGCATGAGCGCTTGGATTCTTGAAGAACTCGTTCAGTTTTTCAACCTGCTTGACCTTATGAACGGCGTTCAGATGAGTGTAGATCGTCATTGTGGTGTTTATGTCCGCATGGCCTGCTTGTTCCTTGGCTGTCAGAACGTCTACACCCGCAAGGTACATATTTGTAATAAATGTGTGCCGCAGCCAATGTGGAGATATCCTCGGTATGACCATGGGTATCTTTTGAGGAGCACACCTTCCAGCCGGCTTCACGAACTGCTTCAGCTTCCCAGTGTTCGGATCCGTGACCATAACTGCGGAGAAGTCCCCATATTCAAAGTTTAGCGTTGAAAGATAGCTGTCCCAGAGTTTTCCCCAGGAAGAGAGCGACATCATATTGCCACGGGTATCAGGGCAGACCAGGAAACTGCTGTGCTCTACGTTCCGAAGGTAGCTGATGAGTACATCAGGTATATACACCGTTCTGACACCGGCTGCGGTCTTAGCGCCCTGTTTCATCTCCCAGTTGTTGCCCTTCCGGGACATCGACTTGGTGACGGAAATAGTACCGGCATCGAGGTCGATATCAGACCAGAGCAGCGGGACCAGCTCACCACGGCGGAGTCCAGCGAACATCATTATCATGGCAGCAGTCTGAGCTCTGTGAGGAGTGTTGATTATCCATGACTGCTCTTCTTCTGTCAGAGCACGGCGCTCTTCCTTCATGGCTTTATTCTGAGCTGGTATCTTCACAGAGTCTGCCGGATTGTAGTCGATAACACGATTGTCCACAGCAAGCTGGAATATCTGACGTGCAGTGCTTTTTATCTCTCGCAGCACGCTCTTGGAGTATTCTCCGGCAAGGTCGATGATGATCTCCTGGATATCCATACTGCGTATCTTTGGCAGCTCCATTGTTTCAAGAGGAGAAAGATTTTTCACACGGCACTCATAAACATAGTAGCGGTGATCGCTGACCTCTGACTTCTTCAGACGCAGCCAGCGCTGAGCCCACAGCCCGAAGCTGTCACGCTGAGCTGTCACATCGAGACCTTTTCCGAGCTTGGTGTAGACTTCTTTCAGCTTGACATCGAGCTCCTTCTGACTGCGGGCATAAACGTATTTGTACATTTTCCTGCCGTCGGAAATTCCCAGGAACACGGTCCCTTTGTAGCGTCCGTCGGCACGTTTTGTTTTCTTCTGCATATCATGACCTCCTTGACTTATTCAAAGAGCTATGATATAATTAACTTGCGACAGTTATGATTTATATCATAGCTCTTGACCCCCTGCGGTATTACCAGTACCGTGGGGGAATTTTTTTATTTATAACTATCGCCGCTGAGGACGTCCATATGACGTCTGTAGCGTCTTGGTATGTTGATGCCTACAAGATACCCTATGGAGTGCAGGAAGTCCGAAATAACAGCGAATCCGTCCTTGTAGAAGGCTTCGATGCGCTTATCCTTGTAGGGAATGTTCTTGTAGTCCGGCGGACAGATGAAGGTCCAGTCAGCGCCGCTCTTGTCCAGGACTATGCGGAAGAACTTGTCTATATCCGTGTCCTTGAATCCGGCATTCATCAGCAGGATGTGGTGCTCTACGGCTTCATCTATCTGGCTCATGATAGCTGTCTGGCCGTCAAATGATATGAGCACCAGCAGCGGCTCATCGGCTGCCATTGCTTTGTTTACTTCTTCCTCAGAGGGATATTTGATTATATTCATGTTAATTCCTCCTTACTCCACCGCACTCATAAAATAAACCGCTCTGCCGAGGATGCGGATAGTATCAAGCTCGGGTCCCTGATAGACAAGGGGCTTATACTTCGGGTTCTCAGCAACGAGCTGGAGCATATTATCATCGGGATAATAGTATACACGTTTCAGCGTAGCTTCATCCTCGATAATTACGGCGGCGATATCGCCGTTCTCGACGATAGGCATTTCCTTTATGAAAACGATATCTCCCTCATAGATACGGGCATTTATCATGCTGTCGCCCTTGGCTGTAAGGCAGAAATCTGCGTCTATATCCATATCAGCCATTATATAGTGTTCCTTGTCCTCGTCTGCGAAGATAGGCTCACCGCAGGCTATCTCTCCAAGCATCGGGAAGCGTTTCAGCTTTATGGGGTTGATGTTGTCATATTTCTGCATAAGGGCGGAGAGGTCAGGGTCGGCGGATGCGGTTTGATGTTTTTCGATTAAGTCTGATTTTTTTATACCAAAGTATGAGGCGAGTAATTCGATTTTGTCCATACGGGGATACTTCTTTGCTGAAAGCCATTCACTAACAGTTGAATATTTAAAACCTAAATCCTCGCAGAGCTTTGAACGGTCAATTCCTTTTTGTGTCATATAGTATGAGAGATTATTTGATAAAATAATATTATTCTCATTATCCATTTATATCACCACCTTGTAACTATATATTACACCAAAAGCGAAAAAATGTCAAGTTTTTTTGAAAAAAAGCTTGACATTACGCTCAAAGTGTGATATTATAAGATTACGCTAAAAGCGTAAAAGAAATGAGGTGATAAATTGAGTATGACAATGAAAGCGGCGAGAGTAAACAGAGGGCTTAATCAGCAGGAAGCGGCAAATATTATAGGAGTGAGCAGAACAACGCTACAATCCTGGGAAACTTATAAGAGCTTTCCGACTGTTGCACAGCTTCCAGCTATTGAGGCAGCATATGGCTTGAAGTATGATGATATTATTTTTTTACCCTCTGATTACACTTTAAGCGTAAATGCAACAGAACCCATGAAAGGAGGGGGAGAGTGAATGAATGTTTTAGAGATGTTTGAACTGCCGCATACGATAAGTGACATCAAGATATGCTTTGACAAATATTATTTCTACGTTGGTTCGGCAAATATCAGCAAATGCACCAAGGTTGAAATATCGTTTGAAAATCAGATATGGACTATCAAAGCTGTATTTCCGGACGGTGAATGTGTTAAACGATACCGCAGAGAACATATCACTGACAATTTTTTGACGGAAATAGAAGAAACCGCCACCGAATAGGCAGCGGTCTCAACTTAATCAATGAGGTCAAAACTTCCAATAACATCGTTCTTTTCGATTATCTTTCCGAGATAAACGAGCTCCCTATACTGAGCATCAACATTTCCTATCTCTACCAAATCAAGGCCGTTGAACTCATAATTGGGATTTGCACGTTTCTTTTCAAGAAGCATATCGTAAAGGACATCTGCGGTAAGTTTACCCATAATTTCACCTCCTCTCAAAGTAATTATACCAGAGAGGCAAATCAAATTCAAGAAAGGAAGTTTTAAATGAACGAAATCCAGATCTTCAAAAACGACAGCTTCGGAGCTGTCAGAACAGTCGAGGTCAATGGAACGCCTTACTTTGTAGGTGTGGACGTTGCTGCGATTCTCGGATATAGCAACAGTAGAAAAGCACTTGCTGACCACGTTGACAACGAGGATAAAGATTGCGTAACGATTCGTGACGCAATGAACAGAGATAGAGAAACAACAGTCATCAACGAAAGCGGACTTTACAGCCTGATACTTTCAAGCAAGCTTCCAAAGGCAAAGGAGTTCAAGCACTGGGTAACATCGGAAATACTCCCGACTATCAGAAAGCACGGAGCATACATGACCGAGAACACACTTGAAAAGGCTCTCACGTCTCCGGACTTCCTGATACAGCTTGCAACTCAGCTCAAAGAGGAGCAGGCTCAGAGGAAGGCACTTGAACAGCGTGTCGAGGCAGACCGCCCGAAAGTCCTGTTTGCTGAGGCTGTTGAGACCTCACAGACATCTATTCTTGTAGGAGACCTTGCAAAGCTCATCAAGCAGAACGGAGTTGACATCGGACAGAAAAGACTGTTTGCGTGGCTTCGTGAGAACGGCTATCTCATAAAATCCGGAAACAGCACGAATATGCCGACACAGCGCAGTATGGATATGAAACTGTTCGAGGTCAAGGAGCGCAGTATCAGCAATCCTGACGGCTCGGTGAGAGTTACCAAAACTACAAAAGTTACAGGAAAGGGGCAGACGTACTTTATAAACATTTTTTTGAAAGGAGCATGAGGGTATGAGTAAAAAGGAATTGACTTTTTACAGCTGGAATGAGGTACCGGTCATCATTAACCTGCCTTATGCGGCTGTGATACTCAAAGCAAATCCTGAGGTAGTCCGGCGCTATCTGTCCGACGGAACGCTGAAAGGATTCAAGATAGGCAAAGAGTGGCGCATCAACAAAAGCGACCTTATGGAATTTGTCGGAGCAAAGGAGGAGAGGACAGCATGAACATCTACAAACTGACCCTCACAGACCGCTGGGGAGCGCCGTTTGTCGTGACGGTTCCGGCAGCAAGTCTGTATGATGCGATGAGCAATGTTGTCCTGGACCCCGGCTGGAGGCTGAGAGAGTACAGCATCATGGGGGTGACGGTGTGAAGTACGTAGTAATATTACTGCTCTTCTGGGCAGTTCTGGAACTGAGGGATAAGTGGCAGGAGTTCTGCGACTGGCTTGAATCCGAGGCTGAGTCGCTGCACCGTGACCGCATCCGCAAGTCGGCTATCGAGACTAACATCCTGCTCTATCAGCAGACAGG
>Ga0326514_10000246_pt1 | contig 36092 bp, 59 predicted proteins | sample 3_2548_0518_D_FD_203653 | JGI IMG/M metagenome (GOLD analysis project Ga0326514, IMG submission 203653) | Bovine rumen microbial communities from UC Davis, California, United States - 3_2548_0518 | ecosystem: Host-associated > Mammals > Digestive system > Stomach > Rumen | place: USA... | reverse complement strand
ATGTGATCACCGCCTTAAAACGGGAGTTCTTCGTCATCCACCTGAACGAACCCGCTTTCCTGCTTCTGCTGGCTGTCAATGGCTCCCACCGTGCCGGGTGCGTAGTGCGGTTCCTCTCTGGGGCTTAAAAACTCCACCTGATCGGCCCGCACATCCATGCTGGCGCGGGCGGTGCCGTCGCTGCCGGTGTAGGTGCTCACGCTCACCGAGCCGGTTACGGCCACCTTGCGGCCCTTGGCAAGGAACTTTGCGCAGGTCTCGCCCAGCTCCCGCCAGGCGTTTACACGGAAGAAGTCTGCGTCCTGTGCCTGAGCGCCCTTGCTGCGGCGGTTCACCGCAACGGTGAAGCTGCAAACCGCGATGCCGTCGCGGGTGCTGCGCAGCTCAGGATCGCGGGTGAGATTTCCGATAATCCATATTTTCTGCATTACGCTATCCCTCTCAATCTGTATTTCTTGGCGATCTGTTCGTCTATCGCCACGGGTTCTAAGTGGTATTTCTCGTCAAAGGCTTTTTGCCCGATGGTGTCTATTTCTCGGTGATGATCCCGGCACACGGCCTCGGCCAGCATGCCGATGTGGTTGATCTCGTTGCGGTTGCGGCCCATGCCTACCCGGTCATAATGGTGCAGCTCGGCTTTTTTGCCGCATACTGCGCATTTTTTGTTGATCAGGCAGGCGTACATATACCGGGGAAGATCATCGCACAGGCCGTAAAGCGGCTCTTTTGTGGGGATGCCGTACTCAATGATGATCTCGATCAGCAGCGTGATAAACGCCCGCGCTTCGCTCACCGTGGCCGTGCTCAGGTGGAAAAGCTGCCCCTGCATGGTTTCCAGGTTTTTAAGGCTGAACGCTGCCGCCTGTTCCCGGTAAACATCATCCTTGCCTTGCCCCTGGAACACCGCGATCTCGGTCATCAGCGCCCATGCTTTGCGGCGCTGCTCGGCGGTAATGCATCGGCTGTCCTGCCAGATCACCCGCACCTCGTCGCTCAGGTGATCCACCCCCGGGCGGGTGGTTCGCACCACCACGCCCTTGCTGGTTTCGTAGGCTATGCCGGGGGTTATGATCTCGCTCATGCGGTTTTCGCCTCATTCAGCCGGTTCAGCGTGATCACCTCAAGCATCTTGAGGCATTCCTGCTCCGTCATGTTGTTGTAGGCGATCCTGGGCAGCAGCTTGGCATTGATGCAGGCATCCCGGGCGGCGGTAAATTCCGCGCTGGTCATCTCGTTTTCTTCGCAATACTGCTTGATCATTGGGATGGCATCAAAGGCGGGCTTGTAAGGTTCCGGCGTTTCTTGGGGCTTGGTGTACTTCGTTTTGTCTGCGCTGAAATAAATATCAGCACCGATCCCCAGGGCCTTGCAGGCCACACTCAGCGCGTCCGTCAGGGCCATTTTATAGCCCTCGTCGCTGGGCCTTGCGCCGCTCTTGGTGGCCTTTACAAGCTGATTGCCGCCGGTCCCGAAGATGGGCTTGCTCCATTCGCCGTCCACCTTGATATACAGGTTCAGGTCCACAATCGCCATTACGTTGTCGCCGTAGGTCTCGGCCCGCTCGTTGGTCACTTCGTAGTACCAGCCAATACCGCAGGGGCCAAACTGCTCCGTCAGGGTCTTGATTCGCCACATTGGGTTGATGTCCGTGCCGGAGAAGGAGCCGTTGCTAAACTGCTTTTGCGCTTCCTGCGGTACGGCCCGGGTGGCCTCGTAAATCTTCATATTGTCCATGATCACACCTCCACGTATTTATCCCAGTAATCTCGGTTCTCTGCGTATTCATCCGGCTCGGGCTCGGGCAGTTCGTAGGGATCAGACTGCCGCCGCATAATAATCACGCTCCTGTTCCTCCTGCTGCTGCCGGTTGGCCTCCCGGATGGCGGGCTGCAAATCCAGCAATTCCTCGTTGATATCGTTCACGGCATCGGTCAGATCGTGCAGGATCACGGCATAGGGCGTGCCGTCCAATTCATCCTCGGCCATGCGGATATGGCGCAGGGCGGTTTCCAGGCGATCCATCAGTTCGTATGCTTCCATTTTTCCATCCTCCTTTGACAAGCTCCGTATCATGTGCTATAATGCACTTGTAAAACATTTTTCTGTCCTTCGCTCCGGGCTGTTCCAGCGGCTCGGGGCCTTTTTAGTTCCAGCGGGCGTATCTCCTTCGGGGCGGGTTAAGCGCTGCCCGGACGCTCTGCCGGGCCATACGGGCGATCTCCCGGTGGATATCATCCCGCCGCCTTGCCATCAGCCCCACCGCCGCCATCATCAGGGCGGTTATGATCAGTACAATCATGCGTGCCTCCTGCGGGGGATTTTCCAGCCCTCCGCCTCCTGCCGGGTGATCAGCCGCCCCGGCGCTTTCTTCCTGGGCCTTGGCTCCATCTGCTCCTGCTCCCATTGCGTCACCGCCCATTCGGGCACCAGCAGCGGGTTTTCCAGGTGCTTCATCTGCTTCATGCGCTTGCTGGCCGTCTGCCGGCAGCAGCGGTAACGCGCCATGATCTCCGGGACGCCCAGCAGGGTATCCATCAGCTTGCATCCTCCTTTCCGATCAGTTGATCAACCGCCACATCCAAGGCCGCAGCGATGCGAAGCGTTAAATCCAAAGACGGCATCCGTTCGCCGTTCTCAATCATGCTAATTGCACCCTGGCTGACATTGAGGCGGTGTGCAAGTTCCACCTGCGTGATTCCTTGCTTCTTCCGTATCTGTTCGAGGTTTAATGTGATGTTCGCACCCCCTTTCGGTTCATTACTTATTATATTACAGATCGTGATAAATGTCAATCAGAAATACCACGTTTAGCGATATTTTTCACAGAAAGAAACCGATCATGCTGACACCCAGCAGAATGCCAAGCATCAGCCCGGTCACGGTTCCAACGGCGATCATGCCACGGAGCCGCAGAGGCTGGGCCAGCGTGTAGCGGATGCTGGCCCAAGGGTCGCGGCGGTGTCTGGCGGTATAGATGGTCATTGTTCTGTCCTTTCTCCGGGTTATGCCGCCCGGCCCGGCTTCGTTGGTATTACGCCGCTTTGGCTTCCTTGTAGATCGCCCGCGCCGTTTTCTGCGTGATGAAGAACCAATCTTCCTGTCCGCGCATTCTGGCGTTCCAGTTGGAGTAATTCTTGTAGCTGAGGAACCCTTCACGGTGCAGCGCCCAGATCGTTTCCTTGTCGTAACCCTGTCTTACCCACCCCGGAAGGTAGCGACCGGCGAATACGTATTCCATGAACACCTTGACGCTATCGAAGCAATCCTTGTGAGGGCCAGCCGGGCTCTTGCCCCAGCCATACTTCCTGCCGTATTCATCGTCCGGCATTTCCTGTTCGTCCTTGAGCCATTCCAGGTAGGATTCCATGAATTCCTTCTTGATCATTTCCTTGGCTTCCGCAGTAGTCATTTTCTTGCCCTCCATGATTTTGATTAAGTCGGTCAAGCTTCGCGGTGATGTTATCCGAGTCACTTGCCCGGGCTGCTAACCACCCGGTTCGCTTTGAAGTCGTAACCTGCTCGGTTTACCCCTCGCTGGCGTTGCTCACGCTGTCTGGGCTTTTCGGGCCGTCCCTCGCTTGACCGTGTTCCAATTTCCTTGGAACAATTATATAATATCACTAATAGTAATATTTGTCAATAGGAAAATTACAGATAGTCTATTTTATTTTTTTATAATCCATGCTAAAATATTACAGGTGGTGATAAATTTATGATGTGCGATGAATTGAAAAGGCTTAGAAAAGAAAGAGGATTGACGCAAGTTGAACTTGCCGAAAAGCTCAACCTATCGCAATCCACCATTGCAAGCTGGGAAAACGGAAAACGCCGCCCAGACCTTGATCTGCTGCCGATCATAGCAGATTTCTACGGTGTGTCCGTAGATGAAATCTACGGGCAGGAACCGCATGAGCCAACGCAGCCCCAGGCCCGTGATGATGTGGCCGCGCTCATGGCCGATCTGACACCGGATGAACAGGCGCAGGTGATCCAGTACGGCGAATTTCTAAAATCGCAGCGCAAATCAGATTGATTTCTTCATCCGTGAATTGCTCCAGCCACTTCAATGCTTCTTCCTTGGTCATCGTTCATCCCTCCCTGTGCCCAGTGTATCATGGGAACGGGTGTTCGGTCAATGTGTGTACAATAATTTGTGATGATGGCCGCCGATGTGCGCGGTGACGGGAAAAATAATGGAGGTATTTTGTATGAAAAAGATGGTGGCGGTGGTCCTTATGCTGATCTTGCTTGTGCCGTGCGCCATGGCGGAAGACATTGATCTTTCCAGGCTGAGCTTTGCGGAGCTTGCCGCGCTGCGGGATCGATGCCAGATGGAGATGATGGGGCGCGAAGAATGGCAGCAGGTTACGGTCCCGGCTGGGCTGTGGAAGGTTGGCGAGGATATACCGGCAGGGCATTGGGTATTCACCTATGATCCGTCTGTTAAAACGCTGATGAAAACTGGAATATCATACGGCGATGTGCTAAGAGAGCAGAAAAGCATTGATGTAATGAAATCGACAGAATACTATGGCCATACGTTCACGGAGGCTGATCCATCCTTCGATCTGGTGCTCGAGGATGGATACTACATCCAGGTAAATAACGGGCCTGTTATCGTAACGCCGTACACGGGCAAGCCCGATCTGGGGTTCAAATAAAATGCCGCGCATCAAAAAGCAACACCTAAAACAGCGGGCGGATGGCCGGTACTGCTGCAAATATCACGGCATACAATTTATGGGCAATACCGAGGATGAAGCCCTGCAGGCCCGGGAGGAATACAAAAGGGCGGAAAGAGAAGGAGAGCTGCAAGCATCCTCTATATCCGTCACCGATTTCGCAAAGCGCTGGATGCCGATTGCGCATCCATCAGTAGCGGAGAACACATACAGCGGCCTTTGTATCCACATGGACAAACTCACAAAGGCGCTGGGCAGATATCCGGTGGCTCAGATCACGCCGATGCAAATAAAAGAGGTTTACAGTACGGCGTACAAGGGGCTTTCCAAATCCTATATCACGGCGGCTAAACAGCTTTATTGTGCCATGTTCGATGCAGCGGTAGCCGAGGGCATATGCAGGATTAACCCAGCCCGGCAGAAACCCGCAGCCCCGCACAAGGGGACGGAAGGGAGCCATCGGGATATAACGGCGCAGGAGAGAGAATGGATCAACACCCTTTGCACGGATCACAGGGCGCACGTGGTGGCGATGGCAATGCTTTATGCAGGGCTTAGGCCGCAAGAAGCAAAGGCTCTAAATATTGATGAGGATTTCGACTTCGATAACAAAATTATCCATGTATGCAAAACGGCGCACAGGAAGGGCCATAATGCCTACGTTATAACTGATCAAATGAAAACGAAACGGTCTGATCGTATAGTCCCGCTTTTCCAGCCGTTATCCGATGCGATTATTCGCCGCGGAAAGAGGAAAAGCGAAGATCAGGAAGAAATATATGGTATGCTGATTGAGTCAGCACACCATAAGCCGCTGACCGTACAGGCATGGTGGTCGGCGTGGGAGTCTTATGTATTCGCGATGGAAACCGCGATCAACGGCTGCCAAAAGCGTTGGTATCGGCGCACAAAAAAGCATAAAGCAATACTTGCCGAAGCTGAAAAGCTACGGAAGGAAGGAAAGAAGGAAGAAGCAAAAAAGAAGGAAGCCGAAATAAAGCCGTGGGTATCGTTTACAGTAGTTCCTTATGATCTACGTCATGCTTTCGTGTGCTGGGGCCGCGACAACGGCGTGGAGATCAACACCATGATTAGGTGGATGGGGCACTCGGACGCAAAAATGATCCTCAACATCTATGATGATGTATCGGATGAGCGCAGTAAAAACGAGGCCGAAAAGCTGGAAAAAAAGCTGTTTGGTATGCAGAACGGTATGCAGGATGCAGATTGAGCACTGAAAACCGTTGGAAATACTATGTTTCACGTGAAACAATAGATCGGCTGTTAACCGAGTTGTTGTAGGTTCGAGCCCTACCTGGGGAGCCAAGAAAAGCCTTGAAAATCAAGGCTTTTTCTTTTTGCTCGTATGTTAATCTACGTTAAACCGCGTTAATCTAAGTTAAATAAATGGTATGCAAAACGGTATGCAAAAAAATAAAGCCCCGGCGCGGGGCCGGGGTTACTGGTTATTTTTCGGGCGGGTGGGCTTCATCGTCCGGGATGATGTATGTATCGCCCTTTTCCCGGGCGGCGTCGATCAGGCCCTCGCCGACGATATAGGCCACAACGGACGCGGCGCTCATGATCAGCGCCCCGATCTGCGCGGTCTCGGCCTCGCTCTTGCCCAGGTAAATCAGCAGGCCGGTAACAAAACCGACGATGGCGGCCCAGAATTTACGGCTGGTCAATTTGCGCAGGATGTCATCTTTGCTCATGGTGTTTGCTCCTTTCGTTTCTTCCTGTTCAGGCTGATAATGCTCACAGCGCCAGCAGACGAGGCGGCCCTCCGGGATCACATCGCCGCAGCAGATGCAACGGTTATCCATGGCGGCTCCTTTCCAATGTACGCTTATTTGCATGAAATAGGCGTAGGGTATACGTTTATTTTTCGATCAGGTACTCGTTTATACCCTGCTGCGCCTTTTCCAGCTCATCATTGTTGCCGTTGTGCAGGGCGTGATTTAGCAGCGCCAGAACGCCTCTGGACAGCGCCTTGATACCTTCATCGTTGCCGTCTGCGCGGCCTGTAAGGGCCTCTATTTGCCGTGTATGGCGGTCAATGGCGACCTTATCGTTGGCGAACTTGCGGTCAATGTCCGCGAAGCGCGGTTCCAGCTTTTTGAGAACTTTGTCGCTGATCTCCTCCGCCAGCTTTTCCCCGGGCTGCTGCTGCAACTGCTTGCGCTCCCGCTCGGCGCGGATGATCTCGATGACCTTATGACCCAGCACGAAAAGCGCGGCAAGGCCAACAAGCACAACGGCAAACGTCCACAGCGCCCCCGGCGTGATCCCTTCAATGGGCTGTATCGTTTCCACTCAGCATCCTCTCCTATCCTTTTGCGTTCAGTATTTCGAGCGCCTTGTCTATATTGGCCTGCGCAGACAGCAGGTAGCGCAGGGCGGCATCAACATCCACGGACGGCTCAGGCTCAGGCTCGGGGGTATACTCTGCTAAAAACTTCTCCATCATGTACCCCTGTTTGCCGCCGTACTGGATATAGGCCCAGCCGTTGCTTGCCATGGTTTCGGTGACAACTGTGCCGATGGGAACAGCAGTTATTAATGGGTACTCCGTTCCGGGGCCACTGCGCAGGTTGACGGTTTTGCCGGTATCGGCGGTTACGATCATCTGTTTCGGCTGCATATTCTGTTCCTTTCCGCCTGTGTAGTCAACGGCATTGAGATACCCGCAGAATTCCCAGCCATCCTTGGCGCTCTCCCGGAAGCCGTTCTGGATGTTGGCGCTGTTGAGGATTGTATCGGCATCCACAAGGCCGATATGGTAGTAGTCCAGCAGATCGCCGTTGTAGTACGCGCCGCCAGGTTTGTAGTCAGCCGGAAGCGCGTAATATTTATCTCCCGGCCTGTACGCCTTGAAAGCGGCCATCCCGGGCTTTGCCTCGCTGATCGGGTGCATGGCATCAATATACCGCCGCGCAATGCGGTTGCTGCCCTGATAGATGGATAGGCCGTGCTGACGGTACGCGGCCACAAACGCGCCGGAACAGTCCGCAACATGGTGGCCGATCCAGCGGGAGCCGTACTTGGCTACGCCGCTGTCCTTCTCGGCCTTTTTGTCCTGCCGCTCCTGTGTCCACAATTCGCCGCTGGTGGATGGGATATAGCCCCATTTGTCATCCAGCATGCGCCGGAAATCGGCAATCAGTTGCGCCGATGTGATGCCCACGGGCAACGCCTCCTTTACAAATTGGTCATAGTATCGCTGGCCGTATGCCGCCCGTTTTTCCTCAACCTTTGCGGATTGATTTCTGGGTCGCTCGTAGCCATGCAGCACGGCATCGGATGCCTCCCGGACGGACTGGGCGCTGCGCAGGACGCCCAGCACCGCCGGGCAGGATTGCAACTCATCCCAGAGGAAATCCAATTGCGATTGCAGATCGCCGATGGAACGGCCTTCGCCAACGGTGAACCGATACAGGGCGCGTTTCCGGCTGGGGTGCGTCCACTGTGCGATGCCGTATCCTGCACCGTCCTCAGCGAACATGTCATAATCATATTCGCCGATGTCCACCGCGTCCGTGTACTGCTGATCAGTCAAGCCAAAGCGCTTCTCCGCTGTCCCCTCAAGGTCAATAGGGTTCATGGCGCTCTCGGCGTACAGGTTGCCCATCAATCCGGCCACACCGTAGGGGTTTGCGATATGGCCGGAAAGATAGGCCCAGATGGCATCGGCGTTCATGGGTCATCCCTCCCACAGGCGCAGACGGCTGCCACGAACGCCCCAAACAGCCCGCCGCCTACAAAGGCAATCAGGAGCCAGTACCAGGGGATCATAGGGGCCTCCTTTCTGAGTTAAAGTCCTATTTTAATCATGTTTCTAACAATGTGAGGTTTGCCATAATGGGCACATGGTCACTGTACAAATCGAAAAACTTGTCAGAATAGACTCTGAATGAATTGCAAATAATGTTATTAGATGTAATAACATAGTCAAGCGGCATTTGCCTTGCTACAACATCCGAATATTTGCCAGACGGATCGAACCATGTGTTGAGGTAGTCAAATCGGCCACCGTTGCACATTAACATATTTGCGTTAGAGAACGCGCTTTCCATTATGGTTAGATCATCGTCACCAGCTTCGGGGTTGAAATCCCCTCCCATAATAAGGTAGTCAAATGTCATATTATTAATTTCGCCTATAAGCCATGTAAGGTCTTCCTGTCGTGCAGTAACATCGGCGGCAGTGATTCCTGGTTTCGCATGTACACAAACAACAAGTATTGTTTTTGCATTCCGGTTTATTGTTGCAAATGTTACAGGGCGGCTGTTTGGGGATGTCTTGTTCTGCGACGACGTAAAAGGTACTTTGCTATAAATCTTTTCACGGGCTGAGCCAACTTGATACGGATAAACAGGCATAAATACATAGTCAAGTGAACTTTTTGTGTTGTTAGCGTCGATATAACCCAAATCTTCGTCAATAATTAACACGTCTGCGTTAATCTCAGCGATTACACTTTTAAGGTTGTGCAGCTTTTCACTCGAAATAAAAACGGTGGTATCGTTGTTGTACTTTGCCACATTGTATTCCCCGACAACGAATGTGCCGCCTGTGTTCGCAACTGTTGATGTGGTGTGGTAATCCGTGTAACGATAAATTTGAATTAACCCACCATCATCAGGGATAAGTTCAAATCTCGCCGGGTAATCTTGAGCCGAGCCAGTTGCCAGATAATACGCGTACAAGTAGGTGTAATTACCGCTGTTAAATGCTATCGTTGTGGAAGAAGTAGAAGTACCGCCACTAATCAGAGTAATGGTGTCTCCGACTTCCGGGAATTGTTTAGACCCAAGAGCAATATTGCGCCTATTGCCGCCCCACACCTTAAATGTATAATCTTTGTTTGGCACAAGCGGAATTGATATAGTCTCGACATCATAAGCGGGAGGTCGAACGCCGTTAGAAGTTACCCAAACTCCCTTGAATGTGACCAAATCGGAAGGATTGAGTTCCGTGATATCAATTAACTCATATATGGCATTGGGGTCAGTGTCTCCATTGTAATAATAGACATACGCAAATTTTTTGCTGTTTGAATTATTTATGACTACAGCCCCGACAAAAGATGAAGAACGGTCAATCTTAACCTCACACTCATATCCTGGGTATACGTCATAAATATCACCGAGGCCGACAGCCCAGCGGTTGCCAGTATTGCACCAGAATAAATACTTATGTTGTGGCTTTATAGGCAAAACAAATATTTTGCTATAATCGGTTGACGTTTCGGCGGTCATTACATATGATCCATTGAGATAAAGCCCATTTATGTTTTTAGGGACATATTCAGACATTGCGCTTTTTAAGTCAGCCACTTCCTCCGCGTCTCCCGCCCCGATGTTGGCCCTGGCCTGGGCCTGCTGGGCGGCGGTGAGGGTTTGGGCCTCGCTGTATTTGACAGCCCCGGTCGCGGCCTGCTCCGCGCTTTCGGCGGCTTCTGTCGCAGCTGCTGCGGCCTGATTGGCCAGCGCTGCTGCGGTGTTTGCGTTCCCTGCGGCTTCCTCGCATTCCTCGATCATCGCCAACAGCTCAGTGATATCCGGGATCACATGGCCGGGATCGACGGGAGAGCCGCTGATGGAGCGCGTAACGTAGCCGGAGCAAGCGCCGATGACCGTTTTATCCTCGCCGTTAACCACCCGGATCACAACGGACAGCGGGCCGGGATAGGCATAGGCGGCTTCCGGCAGGATCACCCAGGCGCGGTTGCCCTCCTTTTCGCCGTTGATGATCACGGTGTTTTTGTCGGCGCGGATGGCATAGCCCACAACGGAGCCGTCAATATCCACGTTTGCGCCGTCGTTTTTCAGCACAACGCCGATCAGGTTTGCCATGTTATCCTGGGTGAATACATTGCCATGCAGCGCGATGGTCTCAGGCAATTTGCGCTGGTCGGTGGTTATCCACGTTTCAAAATACATGTGTTACTCTCCCTCCTTACTCAAACGTTACATCGAATGCCAGCCCGGTCACGTCGCTGTAGGTTGCGGTTGTTGCCAGCAGGATATAATTCTGCTGTGCGTAGTACCTGAGCGTAATATCCTCCGTGTCCCCGTTGCTGTGCGTAATGGTGGCGGTAAAGGTGCTGGGCGCTGCGAAGGTGGAGCCTGCGTAGTTGTACATCAGCGCAAGGCTGTTTGTCAGATACCGGGCATTGAACGTAGCAGCAAACTCATAATGCAGCGTGCCCGCATCCGGGTCATAGGTCATCTGGTTGGCCGTTACGGTGGCGTTCACCAGCGTGTTGGCGTTGACGGTAAACTCAGCCTTGTTCTCGTCGTACAGTTTGCCGGTGGCCTGGAAGAGGAAGCCCGTAACGCTCAAGCCGCTGAAGGATGCCAGCAGCATGTTTCCGCCCCGGGCGATGTACAGGTATTGGCTGCTGCTGTCTTCCACGGTTGTGCCGTCCGAAAGCCGCAGGATGGTGTGCCCCTTGGTCTGCGATAGCGGGCCGTAGCCATCCGGCATGTAAAGGCCAAAGGCGGGATTGCTGCTGGGCACGGTAAACTGGCTGCATGTCACATCCAGGCTGTAGGTGACAGTACCGGCAACGGTATCGGCTACAATTGAGTTCGTGGTGTACTGCATCATTGTCGGCCCGCCGCTGGTGGCCGTCTGGAAGAACTCTCCATGCATAACGGGCAACTTGCGCGGATAAAGACCGAAAAACTGTATCCGTTCGCAGGCGATGCTCCCAAGCCGCGCAATTCCATCCTTGCCCAGTGTAAGCGCGTTGGTATTCTTGGTGCCGTTATACCAAGTGTAGGCCGTGAACGATTCAGCGCTGAAGGGTTCGTAGCCAGATGGCGCAGATGCAAAAGCGCTGATTGTATCCTGGTCAAACCTGCCATCAAAAATCACGGCAACCTGATCATCAAAGATCGCAATGAAGTTTACGTTCTCGTTATAGTTCCCCAGCGCCTCCGTATTTATGATCAACTGATCGTGCGCGTTATACGGTTCATCCCCTCCACCCATCCTTGGCGCTATATATACCGGTAATATTGGGCCATTTGCTTTCTGAACAGAAACAGTAAGCGTAACTGTATCAACAGGTAGTTCCGCAGTTTCAACAGTGATTTGCCCCGTGGAAGCGGTCAGCATCAACCCGGAAACCAAGTTCCCTTCGGACTGTGAATCCCCAAAGTTTACCCCGATAATTGCCATGCTGGATAGGATTTCGGCATTCTCATAGGTAAAACTGTATCCGGCGCTTTCAGTTTCCCAATCGGTTGCATAAATCTCAATGCTGAAGCAAAGGGGGCGTTCCGCCAAGGCTGTATAACCGACAAAAGCGGTTGTTGCAATTTTCTGGGAGCTGTCCCCTGTGGCTGGCGTTGGCGCTGTCGGCGTGCCTGTCAGGGCCGGAGAATTTAGCGCAGCTTTCCCGGCCAATGCGGCAACAATCGCTTGGTTCTCAACAGGGTTTTGGCTTTCATCGTCCAGCTCGTCATCAATTGCCGGGTTCACACTGTCAAGTTTTGCCTTGTCCGCAGCGCTCATCAGGCCGTGTACTTCCGTTGTGGCGTCGTTATAGGTGGTTCCGCTGGGGCTGTCCCATACGCCGTCCCCGCGCAGGAAATATCCGCGCTCCCCGGACTGCGCTGCGGGAACAAGACCATGCACGCCGTTTGCGGATGCCGTCGCGCCTTGATAATCTGGCAGGGATGCTACGTTCCCGTTCTGATCGGGGGAGATTCCCATTACTGCGGATACGCTGCCGCTGCCGTCCATTCCCTGCCGCGCCACGGTATAAATCACGGTGGTCTGGCCCGTGCTCCAGCTTACGGTATTTCGCACCCAGAGATATTGCCCCTGGGGAACATCCGGCTGCACATCCAGCCATTGGCCGGTTGGCGCAATACTGCCGCTTGTCCCGGCCTGGTAAGCGGTGTTCTGTCCGACTACGGTTGCATTTGTCCCCGGATCGCCCTTATCGCCCTTCACCAAGCCGAAAGCGATGTGTTTATGCCCGTCCACCTCGCTGATGGTTGCGCTGGGCGTTTCCGAGGTCGCGGCGGATACCGTCATGCCGTCAATCTTGGCTGCTGCTTCATTGGCCGCTTCCGCCGCTTCCGTGGCCGCTTCCGTGCCTGAAAGCATTTCGTCGATGTACTCCAGGAATTGGTCGATATCCGGCACAACCTGCCCAGATGGGATGATGGGGCTGTTGGTGGTGCTGCGCGTAACGTAGCCGATGCAACCGCCCAAAACCACCTTGTCCGTGCCGCTGATCAGCCGGATCACCACCTGGATATGGCCCACCACCTCGTAGGCTTCGGCGGGCAGCTCTATCCAAGCCCGGTTTCCGCTTTTCTGCCCGGTCACAGTTTTATAGCCGTTATCGCTGCGCACAACGATACCTTGAATTGTGCCGGACAGCGTGACAGGCTCCCCGCCATCCGTCACGATAACGCCGATCAAATTTGCTTTGCTATCCTGGCTGAACAGATCGCCTTTCAACATTTTTACCTTGTTGGGCTTCTTCAGATCACTTTCCAGCCAGGTCTCGAATTGCGCCACAGGTTACACCTCCTTTGTTAATTGGATTAGCACATTGCCGTTGTCACGATCACGCAGAACGCCAATCAAGGCAGTATAACCTTTATAGGTTTCAATCTGCGTATCGCCTATGTAATAAGCGATTGCCCTTGTAACGTTCGCATCATCAAACAAGTCAACGGCCTGCCGAACTGTCATTTTTTCAAACGTCTGGAAGGACAGCACGCCATCGCCCTTCCCGGCAAATATGACGGCGATCTCACGGCCATCAAGCAGGCGGATTTTGTTCATTGTGTTCCTCCTTCTCAGGCTCATTGATCATAGACTCAACGGTCAATATGCAGCCCAATAGCATATCAAGGTTTTCCTGCCCGTGTACCTCGATTTTGTTCAGCGTTGCCCGGAGAACAAATAGACGGCTATCCATGTATGCCTCCTTAATTGCCAAGGTAGTGTATTGTAATATTGCTCCCGTCGGAACCTTTTACGGTGGCGCTGCGCCAATACACGTACTCGTCTTTGTAATTAAAGTTATACTTGGTCGTCAGGCTATTGATAATGCCGCTGGGAGAGTTGATGGCGTTTGCCTTTAGATATTGGGCGGTCGTTGCGCCGGTAGTGAGGTTTGATATAGATGTTTGCAGCGCATCAACCGTCACCTTGTTCGCTTTCAGCGTGATCTCATTGGCTGTCTGCGTGATCCGGCTACTGAGCTGCTGATCCCCGTTGGTGCGGGCCGTCACCTCGCTGGTGATCGAATCCGCCGTTTGGGTGATCCGGCTGTTCATGGATGCTTCCGCGCTGGTGGCCCTTGTGACCTCGGATGTGATGGCCTCTGCTGTCTGCGTAATGCGGCTTGAAAGCGTTCCCTCGGAGGCCGTGGCCCGCGCAACCTCTGCGGTGATTGCGTCCGCCGTTTGGGTGATCCTGCTTCCCATTTCACCTTCTGCGGCGGTGGCCCTTGTTACTTCTGCGGTAATGGCATTTGCCTGCACCAAAAAGGAAGAACCGAGGGCATATTCTGCGGCGTTCTCGGAGGCGTATAGCCAAACGCCGTGAGGATCAATTTCCAGACCAGCCTTGTGTAGGATGGTTCCCTGGTCGGTTACGTGTTTGTCTGTGGCTTCCCATCGCCATTTATTCTTTGTGGTTTCCTTGCTGTTTTTTTCGATAGCGGTGTTTGATGATACACTGGAAGAATGGAAGGCGCTGGAAAGTGTGTATTCCTCGTTGGCAAGGGTCACTTTTACGCGCCCGGGATCGCCGTACACATCGGGCCAATTCAGCTTGGTGATGGTTTGCTGCTGGGTTACGTTATAATCCGGCAGGGCGAGGCGGTACATGGCTCCAAGCTCTGCGCGGTCATAGGCTTCCCCGGTGGCCTGGTGCAGGTCCAGCAAATCGATCTGGATAGAGAGCAAAGGGTTCTTGTGCTGGGCCAGATACCGGGCGCAATCAGCCTCAAACTGGGCCTGTGGCGTATCATCATCCTTGCCGGCGTAATGCTCTACGATGCCGTACAGGCTGATGGTATCGGCGTCCAGCTTGCCGCCGGTCAGATCGGGGCTGATGATGCGGGTGCAAAGGTTTTGATCATCCTCCGAGATTTTGCAGGATTCGATGTTGCGGGCAAGGCGGCCCTCCGCCGTTACGGTTTGGGGCTTTCTGATAACGCTCAAAGTCCAGGGCAAGGAGGATTGATTGATGGAGAGGCAATAATCGGGCAGATCGGCTAAAACGCGCAGGATGGCGGATAAAACATCCTCATGGCTGCCGTTATAGCTCACGGTATCCGTGGCAGCGATGGTGCCCAATTGCCAGAGGGTGCCGGTATAGCTGGCAAATATCTGCGGGATAACGGTGCTGGCGGGGGAGGAATCGATTTCCAGGTCATCCTTGATGATATAATCGCCGATCTCCGCGATGCCGTGATCCAGCTGGTACTCCTTCTGATCCCGCCGGTAGTTATGGGAGGGGGCGCGGACGCGGAAAATTCCGGCGCTGCCCATGGAGGTATACAGCTCCACCCAGTTGCGGATGGAGAGGGTTTCCCGGTCCGGCAGGGTCAGGGTGGCGGTGGAGAGGGGTTCCAGGCTCAAGGTGACGGATGTATGCAGGGTATCCAGCCGGCGCAGCTCGTGCATATTGCCATCCAGCACGCGGGGCAGGGGGATGTTATAGATCATAGCCAGAGCCCCCTTGCTGTGCATTGGGCGGTGATGCTGCCGGTAACGGATATGTTGTTTGATTTGCCGCATTCCGCAAGCAGGTCATCGTCCCCGGTGCGTTTGCTTAGCAAGCTTGTATTGCCGTATTTGATGGATAAAATGCCGTTATTATGGGCAATTTTGATCACGCCGCCGCTGGGGATGCTGATGCCGGAGAGGGCAATGGTGGTGCCGCCGATGGCAATAGAGCAGGAGGTGATGGCGGCGGTGGCGGTGATATCGGCATCCACCTGGGCGCGGGCGATGGAGGGCGGGACGCTGCCGGGAACGTAGAGAGAGGAGCCGGTGGTTACAGAGGGAACTTTATCCTGCCAGAAGGGCGGATTATAGGCGGTAAAGGCAATAGAGAGCGGGGCGGTAAAATCCTTTGCGGTCAGCGCGGGCGGGGCGGTGCAGATCACGCTCAAAATATGCTCGGGGCGGTCGCTGGTCTGCAAATCCCCGCCGGCCATGGCCCAGGCGGTGATGCGATCCAGGGTGCGGCGGCGCTCCTTGATATCCGGGCAGTGCAGCTCAAACAAGACTTTGACCGAGGCGCTGCCGATGGCCTGATGGGTTACATACGCGCCTGGGCGGGTGGCCATGGCGGCGGTGGTGATCTCAAGCTGCGGATCGGCGTACTGGATATCAAGCACCATCAGGGATGGGTGGAAGGAGGAAAGCGGGACGCCGTTAAGCGATAATTCATAGCGGCTTATCATGCGGGCGCGTACCTCCTTGCTGTGTAATCATTGGCCTGGCTGCGGTTTACGTGGTCGGTGATGTCCTCGCCGTTGAGGTAGGCGTTTACGGGGGTGGAGGCAAGGGCGGAGGCGATCTCGGAGCGCAGGGCCGAAAGGAAGCCGGAGAAGTCCATCATGCCGCCCTCGCCATCCCGGTAGCGGCGGGCCTGGGAGGCTGTAAGCACCATTTCCCCGCGGTGCAGGATGGCCGGGTAGTCATCATATGGGATGTTATACGCGCCTTTGGCGTGCAATGCGGCGGTGGTGTTCCCGGTGCCGGAGGCGGCGCTGCGCAGGGATCGGGCCGCGCCGTTCATGGCGTTTACAAGGCTATTGCCGGCGGAGGATACGCCCTCGGCGGTGGTGCTCATGTATTCGGCAGCGCGCTGGATGGCGGTGCGGGTGATATCGATTTGCTCGGTGGTTTCGGCGATCTCCGCCTCGGCGGCGGCTATATCCGCGTTGGCCTGCTCGATGGTGGATTGGTATTGATCCATCTGGTCGCCGATGGCGGCAATCTGCTCGGGGGTTAAAAGGTTATCATTGGCGGCTTGGTTCCAGATATAATCCTGCTCGTCAAACATATGGCCGATTCCAGGGTAGGCATCGAGGAGGGATTCGGCAGCGCCTTGCGCAAGCCGCATAAGGTCCTGGGATGTATAGCCCGCCTGGGCCGCCGCTTCTGCCGTGAGGTTCGCAAGGTTCTCAAGTTCCGTCAGTTGTTCCCCACCGATTTCAAGGCCTGTCCCTTTGTTCTCGGTGTTATACTGCTGGGATAGGCGGAGCTGTTCGGCGGAGTAGGCGTTGATCATGGCGATCATCTGATCATTCATCGCGCCCATCTGCGCCTGTGCCATATCGCGGGACACCTCGGCGGTGGCTTTTTTTGTTTCCTGCTGGCCCAAATACTCCACCTGCGATGCAAGGGCGTTGTTCATGGCCTGCTGGATGGCCTGCTGGCGGATTTCCTCGGTCATGGCCCGGGCGGTGGCAAGGTTCTGCTCCAGGCTGGTCCCCTGGGCGGTCAGGGCCGCGCCCACCTGGGGCATGATGGCGTTCAGCTGCTCGGTGGCGGTTTTCCACTCGTTGGTGGCGGTCACTTCCTCGCCGTATTTGAGGCGCAGCTGCTCCATATAGTCCAGCAAGCCGGAGGCCTGGAAAGCGTTTACCTCGGCGGCGCTGATATCGCTCTCCATTTGATCGGTGATGCGCTCGTTCTCGGATTTGCCGGTGATCAGCGCCCAAATGCCGCCCGCAAGGCCGTATTGGTTGATGGCATCGGAAATGTCAGATATGCCGGTGGTAAGTGTTTGGACAAAATCGCGGAAGGAATCCTTAAACTGATCGGAGACGGCAATCTGCAGGCCCTCCAAGGCGCTGTTCAGGATGGTGATATCGCCCTGCAGGTTATCCAGCATGGTTTCGGCCATTTCCTGGGCCGCGCCGTTGCCTTCATCGGCGGCCTGGATGGCAGCGGAAAGCTTTGCAAATTCTTCCTGCGAGGCGTTCATCAAAGCCAGCCAGCCGGTGGCACCTTCCTCGCCGGCGATCTGCTTTGCGTATTCTGTTGCCGTTTTTTCGTCAAGCTGTGCCCAGGCTGCGCGGGCCTCGGTGATAAACTCCGAGAAGTCTCGGACGGATGCGGTGCTCATGGCGTTTTGCTGCATCTCAGCAAGGGCGTTTTGCCGCGCAAGGATTTCCTCTTGGGCGTGTTCACCCTCAGCCATCCAGGCCTCGTATTCTTGTTGGGCGGTTAAAAACGCCTGCATTTCCTCCGCGCCGTACTCGTAAAATTCAACGCCGAGGCTCTCCATGATGCCTCGTGCTCCCAGCTTATCGGCGGATGCGCCGGTATCGGTGCCCAGGCGCAGGATGATTTGGCGCAAATATCTGCCGGCCTGACCGGCCTTAACGCCTTGATTTGCCATAACGCCGATGGCCTCTGCCATATCCTCGGCAGCAAGGCTCATGGAGCCGGCGACGGGAGCGACAAATTTAAAGGTTTCGCCCATCATCCCTACGTTTGTATTTGCCTTGGTGGCGGTGGCCGCAAGGATATTGGCAAAATGGGAGGCATCCTCTGCCTCAATGCCAAAGGCGGTCATGGCGTCGGTGACGATATCAGAGGTGGAGGCAAGGTCCATGCCAGAGGCAGCGGCAAGGCTCAAAACGCCGTCAATGCCAGCAAGCATCTGCTCGGTATCCCAGCCGGCCATGCCCATGTAATACAAGGCTCCGGCGGCCTCGGTGGCGGTAAACTTGGTAGATGATCCAAGTTCAATGGCGCGCAGGCGCAGGGCGTCAAAATCATCGCCGGATGCCTGGGATACGGATTGTACCTCGGACATCATGGCGTCAAAGTCCATGCCGGCGTTCATGGCGTCCTTGAAAAACTTGCCTGCGGCAGCAGCGGTGGCGGTGATGGCGGTTGCCGCAACGCCGGCGACGGTTTTGCCAACGGTGCCGAATCCCTTGGTTGTTTTTTCGGCCTGGGCAAGGTCGGTGGTAAATTGGCTGGTATCAAGGACCAATTTGGCGGATAGGGTAAATACATCCATGGTTTTTCCCTCCTTCCCCGCTTATTCGGAAAACAGGGAAAGCACGTGGTCGATAATTTGCTGCTTGGTTTGTTTGGGCGGGCGCTGCTCCGGGTATACCAGCTCAATAAACGAGGGGGCTTCCCATTTGCCGCCGGCAAAGGCGATAAAGGATTGGGCGAGGGCGCGGAGCATGGAGGCGGTATAATCCTGGTAGATCAGATCGCGGTTATCATCCTCGATCATGGCGATCAGGGCGGGCATGGAATAATAGCCGTATTTTTGCAGGATGATCAGGAGCCTTTTGCGCTGCGCTTTGCTGCAGGCGCGGACGACGGAAAAAAAGTTGCGGCCAGATCATCATAATTCTCACGCAATACGGCAACGGCCTGGGCAAAGGTCTGCGTTTTTACCTTTTCCACGGGCTGCTCAGAGAAGACGCTGATGATCTCCATCAGATCGGCGTAATGCTTATCAAAGCAAAGGGTTATAATGCGGGGCAGCAGTTTGCCGACGGTGACGATCAGGGGCAAGCGCCAATAATTTTTGAATTCGTCCAGCATTTTCACCAGGTCTTCATCCTCGCAGATGTTGCCGAAGGGGGCGGCAAGGCGGATCATGGCAACCTTGGTTTGCTCCAGGGTCATTTCGGATAATTTCATCAGTTCCTCCTAATAAAAACGGGGCCGGGGTAAATCCGGCCCCGTTGATGGGTCATTATTTGCCGTCTTATTGAGAGGGCATGTCGAAGAACACAACCTCAAAGGGGGCGTAATCGTAGTCATCGAAATTGGCCTGGTGGGCGTGGAATTCGGCGGCCAACGTGCCTTCGTCCTTATCCTTATAGGTCAGGGTAAAATCGGCGGTGTTCAGGGCGTTTTTCAGGACGATCAGCACAAGGCGGCCATCGGACAGGTCACCGGCCCAGCAGATGTTGGTCAGGTAATCGTCCGCGTCAATGGCGGTGCGCATTTTGATGGTGGTCTTTTTGCCGCTGGTTGTGGCATCGCCGGTGCCCAAAAGTACCTTGATATTATCGGGTGTTACCTCAACAAGGGTAGTATTCAGGTAGGCGTCGGCGCTGTCAACAAACGTGCCGCCCTTATAGGCGTAGCGCTTGCCGTCAATATCCGGGTCACGGGTTTCGCGGGTGACGTGGAACTCGCCGCCGCCACGGGTAGCACCAAGGATATTTCCGGCGGTGATCGCCGCGGCAATGGCGGTTTTCAGCGCGGTGGCATCGGTGGTGCTGGAGTATTCAAAATTCTTAAGGATCACACCGGCGTTGAGCTGAAGGTTATCAAATGTGTCAGCCCGAAGCGCGGTGGTCAAACCGGGAGCGCCCATAATTTCCTCCGTTCTCCGGGCTTAGATGCCCGGCATATGGTATGCGTTAATGGATAGGTTGATATAGATGGATCGGAAATCGCCATCGACCATCAGCTGCTGCAGGGGATTTTCCGGCCAGATGGCGATATGGCCGCCGGTGCAGGGGATCAAAACGCCCTGGCCGATGGCGGCGGTGATTTCATCCGCCTTTTGCATCAGATCAAGATTGGATACCGATCTGTACCAGGGCTGGATGTAAAAGGAGGCTTTCTGATCCCATTCGGGCTCATTCAGCGGGATGGTGATATAAGGCACAACGGCATCATCCGGCACATCGGCAACGGTATAGACGGGGAGGCCGAATTGCTGGAGCCATTGGCTCAAAGCGCTGGCGGTGGAAATCATACGGGAAGCTCCCACCTTTCGGCGGCTACCTTGCCGATCTTCACGGTGCTGGCGTCCGGGGCCTCGCTGTCCGCCTGATTGCTGGTAACGCGGAAAATGGCGTTATCGGAATCCCGGCGGAATACATCATGGTAGACAAGGCCAAAGCCCTTGGCGGTGACAACGGTGTAAACCTCCGTAATGCCCTGTTTTTCGGCCGTACGGGCCTCCATGGTGCTATCCTTGGTGATGGTTGCCATAAAGGCCGCGCCGGGCGTATAGGTATCCTTGCGGCCAAATACGCCGTCATTTACGGTGGATTTGTTCAGCAGCGTGCAGGGCGTCATCATGGATTCCAGCAGGTTCATCACAGCCACCCCTTTTTCCAGCGCTTCAGGCGCTTGCCAAACTGCGTTTGCCAGCCCATGGTTGGGTCCTGGCCGCCTACCTTGGAATTCTGGGCCTTAACATAGCTGTAAACGCCGATCACATCCTCGGATTGATAGGGGCTGTTTACCACATCCCCGTATTTATCCACCCAAACGCGGATTTCATCGGATAGTTTACGGAGGGCGGGCGGGACGGCCAGGGCGGTGATGGTGCCGGTGAATGTTTCGGGCATCAGGGCCGCGCCGGCAATATCATCATCATCGGTAACGGTGCCGGGATGGTAGGTATAAACGCCGTCATTCAGGGCGCTGCCGGTGATCTCAAAGCGCTGGCCGTCCTGCAAAAAGGGGAGGGAAACCAGGCCGCCGGGGATGGCAAAGGTCCCGCGCTCCACATGGTACGGGTTTCCGGCGTCATCCTCCGCAAAATAATTGTTCAGGTATTCAAGCACCTGCTGCAGCATGGTTTCCCTCCTTCCCGTTTACGCGATGTAGGTGTACTTGATGGTCACCGTGCCGGTCGGGGCAGCGGCCAGACGCACGCCTTCGCGCTCGATGGTGTAGTCGGTGATGGCGGTGGAGCCGTCCTTCAGCATCTCAACGCTGACGATGCGCGGATGCGCGGTCTTGAACAGCAGCGCGTCGCTTGCGTCGCCGGTGATGGTCTCGGCGGTGGTCACGGCGGTAGAGGTGCCGACATACACGACGGCGATGCCGTCCAGATACTCAGCCCACAAGGCCATGCCCATCAGGGCGAAGCTTTCGCCCACGGCGGTGCTGTAATTGCCGTTGGCGTGGAAGCCGATCAGGTTGGTTTCGCCCTGCACGGTGTAGTTCAAGCCCAGACGGGCGAAATCGCCGTCACCGGGATCGATGTAATACAGGTCGATGTTCTCCACGGGAAGGGCCAGCACGGTATTGCGGGCGATATCGGGTTCGGACATCAGGAACAGGGTGCCGTAACCCATGAAGTTCTTGACGTAGGTCAGGCCGAACTGGGTCTGGACGGTGATATCGGCAGCGCCCAAGTAATCATAAAAGTCCAGCACGTTGGCGAAGCCCACAACTTCGGTTACGGTCTTGCGCATGGTCTGGAATTTGTTGATGACGAGGCCCTTGGCCTTGGCCAGCGCGGCCTGGAAGGTGGCGGCGCCGCCAATCAGGGAGCCAGTGTTCAGGAAGGTGTAAAAGTCGGTCAAAACGCCGTTCTGGAGTTCGGTCAGGAAAGCGTCATCGGACTTTTCAATAGCGATGGCGGCACCGTACTTTTCCACGTCCTCGATGGGCACGGCCTTGGCGTACTTCTTCAGGGCCAGGTCATTCATGGTGGCCTGGGTGATGGTGGCCTTGGAATAGGGGATCACTTTGCCCGCGCCCACGTTGCCGTTCTCCAGCGCAACGCTGGCGGTATAGCTGATCAGGCGGGAGCCGGGGGCCTTGCGGATGGGGCGCATGATGCCCAGAATATCGCGCAGGGCGTCCCAGTTGCGGTTAAAGCGGGTGACAAAATCGATCTCGCGGGCCGTTACGTTGTTAAAAACGTTGGGCAGGCTATCGCGGGGATTGGTCAGGGTTTCAACATTGGTAGCAGGCATGTTTCAATCATCCTTTCTGTTAAAATCCGAAAAGGGTATGGTTTTCGGCGATGGCCCGCTGGCGCTCGGCGGTATCCTTGATGGCAAGGATTTCATCCTTGGTGCGGGCATTTTTGCCGGTATCGGGCGGGGTCTCGACTTTTGCCCCGCGCTCATGGGTTTCGGTGACGAATTCCGCCCAATCGGTGCGGATGGCCTCGCGCAGCTTGTCCGCGCCCTGCAGGTTGCCGTCCTTATCCAGCTTCATGCCGGAAAAGTCCGTAACTTTGCAGATGGCGGCATGGCGTTTGTCGCCGATCTTTTCCTCGGTCAGCAGCCGGCAATAGGCGGCCTGTACTTTGGCCTGCTGGGCCTGCTGCTCCACCTGGGCCTTGTATGCTTCAAAGGCCTGGTGCTCTTTTTCGTAATCGCCTTTATCGACGATGGCTTTTAAGGCGTCGCGCTCCTTCTGCAAATCGGCCAGCTTATCGGCATCGGTTTTCAGGGTATCGCGTTCCTCCTTCAGCGGGGTTACAACGTCCAGATGGGCTTCCATGGTGGCCTGTACCTGTTCTTCGGACAGCCCCAGGGATTTCAAAAAAGACCGGGTAAATGCCATATAAATTCCTCCATTGCTTCGGGCGCGGTGCTTCGCGCTGTGGTGTGGCAAACTGCTTCTTGCCTGTACATCCATTATCCGGGATGGGCGTTTTTGGCTAAAGATCAAAAGCGTTTATAATCGCGGTCAAAAGCGTTGGAAATAAAAAAGAAGCCCCGGAGGGCTTCATGGGATAGGGGGATCAGTCTTCGGAGAGGCTGTCCGCTATGGTGGCGGCAAGGGCCACCTTGCGCAGCTCGTTTTCCATGACGGCTTTATATTCGGCCGCATGGTTTTCCGCCGCGGGCCGGATAAAGGGTTTACCGGCTACAAAGGGCGTTACAAGGCGCTTTCCGATGGCGGGCACATAGCGGCCCACCTGCTGCACATGGCCCAATTCCACGGGCGGGGCGTAGGATACGGCAGTGCCGATGACCTCAGTATTGGCATCCGTTTGCCGGTGGGTAATGCTGTTGCGCAGATTGCCGGTATCCACGGGGCAAAGCTGTTTTGCGTAGGTTTCGGCCTTGCCGCCGCAGATTTCAAGGGCGCGGCTGGTGGCGGCCTGTACGCGGCTGTTCACCTCGGCCCGGCGGCTGATAAAGGATGTGATTTGCCATTTTTGCGCCATTAAAATTCCTCCTTCCATTCCAGCCATTCGTCATAGGTCATATCCTCAATTTCCTCCCCGCTTTCGTTATCCCGGCGCGGGCCGTAACTGGGGTATTCCTCGTAGTCGTATCCCAAAGTACAGCGGCAGTTCCAGGTATTGGCCTCGTCGGCATTTGGATCGCCTGGGTACATGATGGGGCCTAAAATGCTTTCAAAGGGCTCGTTTACATCCTGCACCTGGCCGTCCAAATCCTGATGTGCGGGGCGGGTGCGGTTATCCAGGGTGGCGATCCAGACCTTTTTGACCCTGATGCCCATATCCTGGCTCTCCCGCATCACCTCAAGGCGGCCCGCGTTCTGCGCCCCGGTCATGGCGGTGCGGGCGTAGCGGGTCATGGCGGCGTTGTTGGCGTGGCCTGTATCCCGGGCAATGCGCTGGGCGATCTCCGGGATGGATTCGCCCTGGATGATACCCTGGGTGATGGCATTGGCGATCTTTTTCTGGTTCCAGGCCTGGTCCTTATCGGCATCCACTTCCCGGCGGGGCAATAGCTCTGGCTGCTCCTTGATCAGCCGGGTTACGGTGGCGCTGTCGTACAGGGTAAAGGATAAATCCATGCCAGCGCCGTGCTCCAGCAAATAAGCCTGGAAGGTGGCGTTCTCGCCGAAAACGGCGCGGCGCTCGCCCTCGATCATGGCGTTGGCCTGGCGGTTGGCGTCTAAAAGGGTGGAGGTTACGGATTGCAGCTTATCGTGCCATAACTGGCCGGCGTACACCTGGCCGCGCAGCCATGCATCATAGCTGGCTTTGGTGATCTTGCCGGCGGCAAGCTGGGCGCGTTTTTGCTCATCCATGGCGTTCAGGCGCTTGGTATGGGCATCCAGCTTTTGCACGATCTCCCGCTGGGCCTGGCGGTATACGCGGTTAAACCGGCGCAAAAGGCTTTCATAGGCCTGATCCGTGTACTCCGTTCCCCGGTCGCTGTAATCCGGCATTTACGCCTCCTGTTCTTCCGGCTGCTCCTCCTCCGGCGGCACATCCCGCAGGCGGTCCGCGCTTTCCTTATCCCGGGCGGCCATGATCTTTTTGATCATATCCACGGTGATAAAGGGCAAAAGCTGCAAAACGGTTTCATCGTCCAAATACTGGGCGGCGCTTATGATCATCTGCGTCTGCTCCAGCTGGTTGCTGATGCGCCCGCGCTTGAACTGCGGCACATCCTCAATGCCCTGCAGGGCTAAAAGCTGCTGGACGGCCTCGATGATCTGGTATTCAAAGTCGTCGGCTTCCTCTTCCATGGGCTGGTAGGCGGCGTCGATATGATCATTGGTGGCCCCGGCGGCAACGGTATGCACATCCAAGGCTCCAAAATCCCGGTACATCTGGGCCTGGATGGATTCCAAGAATTTTGTGCGGGCCTCTGTGGGGATTTCCTGGGTGTAGGGTTTGGCCGGCGTCTCGCTGTCAACGGCGGCCATGTGCAAAAATTTGATCTGATCCCGGAAACGCTGGATGTCCTTCTGGGTTGTCCCCATGGCATCGCTGATCAGCCAATAAATCTCCGCGCAATCCTGCAGGTCATTGGCAAAGCCGCTGTTGATCAGATCATAGGCGTCGATCTGCTCCTTGAGGCCCACGAGGGTGCTCTGATGATGCTTGCTGCCGTACAGCGGCACGATGGGCAAAGCGCTGTAATTGGATTCGCCCACGATAACCTCCCCATCGGCGGCGTTCTGGGCAACCTGCAGGCGGTAGGCGCGTTTGGGATCGTATTCGGCCAAATCAAGGCCGCTGCTGCCCTGTTTGGTGCGGTACTTGGTAAATCCATCGGGCTCATACAAAACGGCTGTAACGGGCTTTTTATCCCAATCCAGGGACCAGAAGCGGATGCCGCCCATCAGCGCCCCGGTATCTTCATCCAGCAAAGGGCAAAATTCGGTCATCTTAAATTCATGCACCCGATCCACGTTCCAATACAGGTAGGATACACCATGGATCAGCGCATCATAGGCGGCGTTATACAGCACGGTATCAAATTTTTTGCCCAGCCGCTCCTTGGTCACATCCACGGTGACGGTGCTGCCGTCCTGCCGCTGGGTTTCGCGGGTATCGCTAAAGGATACGCCGTTGCCCAGGCTATAGGTGGCGCGGGCGGTGTTCAGGCGGTGGAAAAAGTTGCTGGCAATATGGTTATTGCTGGCGGTGGTATCGATCACCCGCGCGCCGGTGGCGGTGTAAATCCATTTTACAAATTGGTTGATGGTGCTGTTCTGCTGGCGCTCGTACAGATCGGCGTCAAGGGCGATGCGGTAATCATCGCTCGTGCGGTAATCGTTGATGGCCTGCCGGATAAAATCAACGCGGTCAGGCGCGGTCAAAAAGTCCTGCCAGGTTTTCACTCAATCACTCCCCCAAATAGAGATTTGTACGGCTCGCCGCCGCGCTTGTCGTAGTATCTGCAAATCACGCTGGCGCTGTCCGGCGCGTCATCGTGCTCCGCATCCTCGGTATAGCTCATGATCTGGGCTATATAGGCCTTGTCGGTGCCGGAAAGGAATACAATATTGCGCCACCATTTGCTCAGGTAGGTGCTGATTTTTAGGTGTTTGTTCATGTCCTCATGATAGGTTTTGCCGCTGTACTCCCGCCGGTTTATCTCCTTTGCCAGGTAGCCTTTATCGGCGTTTGTTTCGGTCCAGACCGGCGCGCACAATAGCCGTTTTGCCTCCTTGATGCAGGTATCCAGCACGGTATCCACATGCTTATGCCATAGCCTGCCGTAAAGGTACAGCGTATCCCCCTGGCGCTTGCCGCAGGTAAAGGCGGTGTAATCCTCGCCGCCGTAGGCCGCATCGATGTGCGCAATGCCGTCCCGCAGCAGCGTTTCATCATCCGTGTACTGGGGATAGGTGGTAAACAGCGCTCCTTCTGCGGCCACCCAAAGCCCGTTGATATACCGGTCATAAAGCACGGTTCCGGCGTATTCCTTTTTCAGGTTCTCCACAAACTCCGGCGGCAGCGTGGGGTTATCGTCTATGGTATAAACCTGATTGTAAATATCGGCGTCGGATTGCAAAAACTCGTAAAACCAGTGTGTAGGGCTATCCGGGTTGCATGTTCCGTCAAAATGGCTATGCTTGCAGCGCAGGCGGCTTTTTAGCATATCGAATACATCTTTGCTCCAGGTGGTGATCTCATCCCCGTAGCAGTATTCGATGGTAGAGCCGCGCAGCCGGTTTACGTGCTTTATGTTATCCGCGCCCAGAGCGTAGCATTTATGGCCTAAAATATCCACGGTATTATCGGCGCGGATTTCGCTGACAAGTCCCGTCCAAATCTCCCGCATCGGCTCCAGGATATTTCGGTTCAGCGTTCCGCGGGTATTGCCGATCAGCATTGCAAGCCCTTCGCCGCGCATACATTCCAGGCGCTTTGGGATGGTATACGCAAAATCCAAAAAGCTTTTGCCGCTGCCCGTGGCGCCGGTTTTTACGTTCCAGCGGTGGGTGCATCGCTGCAGATACTCGCTTTGCTTTTCAGTCAATGCCACTTTCCACACCTCCGAGGATGGATCGCGCCTTTTCAAGCGTTTCATTTACGGCTTCGCTTTCGGCGGCCTTGCGGTTCTTCCAGCGGTCCGGGCGGCGGTTGTTAAGCCAATAAATCTGCGCGGTCACATCGCCGGGCACTTCCTTTGTTACCTTGCGGATATGGCGCTCCTTGATCTTATAATTGCCATCATCGCCCTTTTCGCCGTAGGTGGTTATTTCCTCGATGGTTTCCGTGTAGCTGTAGCCCTTGGCGCGTTTCAGCAGCGCGTTTTCCACCTCAATATCCACCGGGGCCTTGCCCCTTTTTAGGGCGGCCAGAAGGGCCGGGAATTGATTGAGCCATAATTTGAAGGTGGAATAGGCAATGCCCATGTTATGGGCGATCTGGGCATCTATCAGCCCGTCCCGCGCCCAGCCCTCAACGCGCAAAAGCCCGTCATCCGTCAGCCATGGTGTATACTTCGCGTTACCGTTTATCCGCTTCGTTTCTTCAATGGGTATCACCCCCGGTTTTCTTGTGATAGGCAATATATATTCTCAGTTCCTTCTCCATGCGGTGTATATTCTTCCTCAGGTCGCGGGCATGGATCGGGCCAGCAGTAAATAGCTCGGCCTTGGCGGCGCGGATGCGGGCCTTGTACGCATCAAATTGCGTCATTAAGCAGCACCGCCTTTTCGCCCGTCAGGTTTTCCCACCGCTTAATGATAACATCACAGTATTTCGGTTCAAGTTCCATGATTCTGCAATTTCTGTTTGTCTGCTCTGCCGCGATTAACGTTGTACCGCTTCCGCCGAATGGCTCGATGACTATATCTTGTGTAGCTGTCATTGCTTTGATATATTCACCAGGCAGCCCCACGGGGAATGTTGCCGGATGGCTCTGTCTAATTTCATTGTTTAGTTCTGGATGCAAAAACAGAACAGACTCCATTTGCTTTAATGGTTTTGATGTATCTCCTGTTGAATGATATTCCATGCTTCCATCTTTGTTGCGCTTTGTTTTAGGTGCGGTGTATTCTTTAATTGATTCCTCTTTTTTCTGTACTGTAAGGTTGATTTCAAAAAACTCCGTACCAAATACAAATATCCATTCATGTCTTAATGGGAAAAAAGCCTTTGCTTGACCAATGTTTCCTGTCATCCCTTTATCCCATACATTCCAGGCAAGCATTTTATAGCCGCTTTCTCTGGCAATTCGGATATACTCGTTCCAGTATTCGTAAATATCATTATTCTTGCGCTGAATGCCAAGATTCACGCATTGATAATCCGTATATGGCCTATATGCGGAAATAAACTGCGCGAGATTGGAAACAGACAGGTCCTTGCCGCCTTCGTATTCGCGCATATCAGAATATGGAGGAGATGTGAACAGCATCTTTGCTTTTTCGCCATTCATCAGCTGTGCAATATCATTTCCATCCGTGCTGTCACCGCACATCAGCCGATGCCGCCCCAGCTGCCATATATCTCCACGCTTTGCTACGGTGGCTTCCTGTATTTCCGGGGCTTCATCTTCGATGATGTTAAATTCGTCCACGCCCCCCCCTATTTGTACATCGTCAAAGTCGAACTTCAGCCCGCTCAAATCCACGCCCTCGATCTCCAGCGCTGCGATTTCTTCTTCCAGCTTGCCAAAGTCCCAAGCGGAAAGCTCCGCCGTGCGGTTGTGCCGGATGGCGTAGTCCCGGCGCTGGGTTTCGGTCAAATGATCCAGCCGAATGCAGGGCACCTTATCCAGCCCCATTTCCAGCGCCGCAATCTGCCGCCCGTGGCCCTCCACGATCAGGTTATTATCGCCCCAGATGCCGATGGGATCGTTAAAGCCGTCTGCCGCAATGCTGGCCTTGATCTGGTCGATATCCTCCGGCGCGTGCTTGCGCGTGTTGTGCTCATAGGGTGTAAGCGCATGCGGGTCCAGGTATTCGATTTCCAGCTTCATTCCTTCACCTCCACGATTTCCAGATCACGCCCCTGGGCGTGCAGGTATTTAAGCAGGGTAGATACTTTGCAATCCATGGCGGCGTACATGCGGCGGTATTGCTGGCCGCCGTCATTGATACCGGCAAGGCCGGATAATTCTGCTTGGCTCATGTTTTGCAGCAATCGGGTTTTGTCAACGGCAATAATCGCTTCCTTCGCCCCTTCCATTTTAAGCTCCTTTCGTTGTTTTTTCGCGTTCAAAAGCGTTGGATTTCAGACGCACAAGGCATTGGCGGCCTCTGTATCGATAATCTCATGGTTAAACCCGTTCCATAGCCTGGGCGCGGGGACTTTTTTATTGATCTTGCGCAGCTCGTCCATCGGGCCAATATTGCCGCCGGATAAAATAGCGGCAAGGCCGATGATGTAGGCGGTGTTATCGTATTTCGTATCTACGGTAACGGAATTTACAAACATCTGCGCGGTGCGCATAACATCGCGCTGCTCGGGCGTTTCGCATTGTTCCAGCGCCTTATAAAAGCGGTCGGTATAGGATTGCAATTCTTCCCGTTCTCGGTTCAATTCGGTCATTATACGCTGTTTTTCGTACTTGATCATATCAAGCGCCCGCTGCATGGCATAGCGGCGGGATTCAAGCTCCTGGATATCTTTTAGCATTTGCTGTTGATCGCTGTATTTGCCGCCGGCATTGGCAACAATATCAAGGATCACCCCGACGGCTTTACTTTCGCATTGGGCCTTTGTGCAACCTTTAGCAAGCATTTCCTGCTTCAGCAATTCAATTCCCGTCATATTTGTCCTCCTCCCACCTGTATTCCGCGTCATCATCGCAAATCTCAGCATCCACCCGGATGGCCTGTGCGCACTCCATGGGATCGTCGCAGTAGGCCAGCACTGTTTCGGCTCCGTTTACGGTTTTGTACAGGGTATACATGTCAATACCTCCTCGGATACCTGCATCTGTTGCCGCGAAATACGCTGCCCTCATAGACAAAATGGTGATATATGCACTCCGGGCAGTTGTAGCCGATGTTTCGGCAGAACCGCCGCTTGCCCAGCTTCCAGAGCAGCATGCGCAGTTTTTTCCTCATGTCTCCCTCCTTTCCCCGCCCGTCTCCCGGTCTCTGCTGTACCTTTATCGCACAGCAGGCCAGTCAAGCGCGGGCGGGGGTGCCTGTGTGTACCCTACTCTACTACGGTGATCGTCTATCCGATCTGTCCGGCTGTATCCACTCAGCCGCCCGGTCTTTCCCGGGAGCCAGTTCGCAAAAACCGCGCAGCAAGCACGTATTTTGCATCCGCGCTGACTTGGGAGTTGGGCGCGGAATGGTGCGGATGGCTGGACTCGAACCAGCATTTGATCCCTACCGCTTTCGCAGTCCGTTCACTGATCTACCATTTGAACTACATCCGCATAATGAGCATGGAGGGCCGTATACTGCCCGCATCGGAGGGAATTGAACCCATAGCGCCCAACACCAGCCGTTTTTATCCGTAGCGCTGTCTCCTGGCCTTTGCTGTTCCATGCTCTGTGGGGCGTGATGGCCTTGCACCACCTGTGGACTTCCGTACTCCTTACGCCCCGTGCGTTTCTTCCCACTTTCGCCCCGTAAACATCAGTGAGAAGCCCTTTCTTACAAGCTCCCATCCAAGCCTCTGCTGAACGCGTTTCACTTTTGCTTTCAGCATACCGTCTTTGTCCGCTTCCATGTCTATTGTGCCAATACGAACGGTTTTCCCGTTGCTCCATTTCAGAATCACTTCTGCATTGTCAATCAGCATATAACCTCCTAAAACTATCCATCCACAGTTTGATTGGAGCCGATGGAGTGATTTGAACACTCAACCCATCGCTTACAAGGCGATTGCTCTGCCATTGAGCTACACCGGCATAACCGCGCCCGTCCGCAAGCCACGGTTCATAGGCGCGGGGCGGGATCATCCCCGCCAGGGGTGGGCCAGGGCATTGCTGCCAGCCCAGGGCGGTTTATCGCTGCTCCGCCAACGCAGGGGCGAGGTGTTCCCCTTGATCAGCCCGGGCGGGGAGGAAACTGCAAAAGCCGCCGGGGCCGTATTCGCCGGGTGCGGGCACGATCCGCGCATCTCACTGGATGGGAGCCATTCCCGGCTTATATTTATCCCTCCCTGTGTAAACTCCGCTCCGAGTCGAAGCCACCTGGATAGCGCTTGCGCAGCTTATCGATGTTGTATTCCAGCATTTCCTCCGGGTCGATGCCCTCAGCAAAACACAATTCCATTACGAACCACATCAAATCTCCGGCCTCGTCCATTACGCGCTCTTTGCTCAGCTCATGGCCTTGGTAGACTTTTTGATACAGGCTGTGGATTTCCCCACATTCCCCGGCGATGCCGTGCAGGGCGTGGTTGCGTGTGTCCAGGGTGGTCAGCGCCGGGTTGATTGTGCGTTTTGCCGCTCTGTAATAGTCACGGATTGTCAGTTCCATTTGGTTCCTCCACGTTCATTTTCTGCCCACACCATGGGCAGAAGTTGTATTTGCAGTATTTCTTGGCTTTTCTCGGGCCTGTCGGCACGTAATGGCATATTCTGCCGCACGATCCGCAGCGCCAGGAATAGCCCTTTTCCGTGCCGTCAGTCGGCTTTGCCCATCTGCACATGGTCTTCCTCCTTCGGCGGCTCAGGGATTGTGATCGTTTCGCCGTCTATCAGCTTTGATGTCGGGACAGATACATCCCACAGCTTTACGTTCGGCCAGTCTGCTTTTGTTACTGCAACGATATGCAATGCAAGGGTTTCTTCGGAGATGTCAAGCGTGATTTTCATCTGTGCTACCCTCCTTCGGCGGCTCAGGCAAGGGCTTAATCGCCTTAACTAACTGCTTTTGCAGCTTTTTCAGCGCCATATCATATTGCGAATCGGTCAGAACGCCATGTATCCAGCAATAAACCACCGAAAATCCAAGCTTCTCAAGCCGTTCCTTTTCCTCTCCAAGTGTAAAGCCTTGCTCGTTGGCTTGTTTTTCATAAGAGTCGCTTAATGCTCCGTGGTTAAATCCTATCATTCTGCTCATTCCCACTTCACCGCCTCCCTCTGTTCGTCCGTGGGCCGGGAAGTCCAGCAGCGCCAGTCTACGCCATAACCATCTACGCCAAAGCGGTGTAAATGCGCAATTTCATCAATTAGCAAGATTTCTTTCAGCGACGATAGATAGCCATAGTACAGCATCCAAACAGGACTTCCACCGTCGTTGTAATCGACCAGAAACGCGATATTACGATTTCGCCATGCTGATTTTACTTCTTCTACCGTCATCACCCTGGCCGTCTGCGCCGCTTCCAGCTCCGTGATGCGCTCCCGCTGCTGCCGGATCAGGGCGAGGGCATCTTTGCAGATCATCGCAATGTAATCTGCCTTTTGCCACATCCAGTCGCTATCAACAGCCGTTTGCAGCCCCTTGCACACCTTCTCAACCTGTTCCATCATCGGCCCTCCTGTTCCAGGCTTCAAGCGCTTCTTTTTCCTCGAACCAGTCCCAATCAAGCGCCACGCGGCATCCCTTCTCGGTGCAGCGCACACGGTATCTCGGATGCTTTTCAAACGATGTTGTAAATGTTTCCATTACGGCCTTTCCTCCGCAGAACGGGCACGGTTTAAGCTTTTCCATCGTCCTTGCCCTCCCACGCCTCGCAATAGTTATCCCGGTTCACCAGCTCATCATGATAGGCGCTGTCCTCCCGGTTGCAGTAGTCCATGCCGTATGCCGGGAAATCCTCGCCGTAGTGCTGGCAGTTTGCGCACATACGTTTCATTGCCGTCCCTCCTTGTACCTCGCCGCTACGGCATTTGCTTTATCCGTCCATGCCTGGGCTTTTGCGATGTAGTGTTCCCGCTTGCTCCTGTAAAAAGCGATCACGGCCCGGGCGATCTCCCTCTCCGCGTAGGTGTTCACGTATTGCCCGTTCGCGCCCAGCTTTTTATCCGGCAGCGGATCAACCCGGGCCAGCCGGACGGCGGTGTTCACATCGGCGCGGTATAAGCCGTATTTCTCAGCAAACTCACACATCGTCATGTGATCACCTCCACAAATGCGGGCGGCGCTGCCACTCATGGCCGATTTCGCATCCGCTGTAGCTCACGCAATTGGGGCTGCATATGATTGGGCCGGCTCCACTGGAATTGGCCCTGCATACGGCCATAACCAACGCGCTATCGCACATGGTTGCGGGGCATACGCCACGCTTATCAACGTGCGCCGGGGCTTCCTTTGGGCGGATAATGTGCAGGGTTTTCATTTTACTGCCTCCCCTTGTGCAGCCGTACCATGCGCGGATGCCGCCACATGTACTGCGCACGCTGATACTCGCGCACGTAGCGCTCATGCTCTGTTTCGTCCTGCCGTGCGTCCCGGATCACCAGGGCCACAGCGGCGGCAGCCATCAGGGCCGCGCCGGTGATAAAGCCTAAACCAAACATTTTTCCGTCCTCCTATTTCTTCAGCGCGTAATACAGTTCTCCCCATATCAGCGCCGTTCTGTACTGATTCATTCTTCGCTGTCATCAACGATCTTCACTTTCGGCGGTTCCATAAACGCCTTGACGAACGTTTTTGTTCTGTCATCTGCATACTGCCGGAACTCAACGCCATAAACACGAAGTTTTTTGGTATTCGGGAAATAAGGCTCAGTCTTCGCTTCCTTGCCCAGCGCCTTCCCGATTTCTTCAATCCCGCGCCGAACGTTGATTTCTCCGCTTGCGTCACCAATCATCCCCGGAATGTACCCTGCCACCATCCGAACGCCGTACTTTTCATCAATTTCCTGCTCCAATGCGTTGATCTTCCGAACCATCCCCATCAGTTCTTTCAGAGCAGTTTCAAGCGTCGACGGTTCATTTCTTTTCATTTGCTTTTATCTCCCTCTTGAACATTGCCAACTGTTCATTCGTGAACCAGTAGCTTTTCACCCTTTGCATAACTTTGGCCGGAACACTCTCCGCGTGCATATCGAAAACATCATGCTTGTACACCGTCGCGAACACATAACCGATAAACTCTTTGATGGTCGCATAAGCGCTGTTGCAACCGATCCCGATAGCCTGTCCGTTGCAGTAAAGGAACGTATCGTCAGCCGTCACTTCAATGCGTAGTTCCTTCGCCATCGGCGCTATGATTTCCAGCGCCCGTTTGGTATCCTTCGTCATGTTCCTCCCGTTCCTCCAGTTCCTTGTTGGACAGTTTGTCTTCCTGTTTCTTTGCGTACTGTGCCAGATACTTGTAGTTACCTCTTTCGATATTTCGCCTGGTAGTACGCCTCTTTGTTGCGTTTCATGGCTGAACACGGATCATAGTCCGCGCTGTGCATCAGCATTTTCTGGGCGTTCTCCGCGTCCTGGCGGGCTTTCTCGGTCATGTAGTGGATGCACTCGCCCCATACATGGCAGCGCATGCGGCGTGCCGTGCAGCCGTTGCAGCAGCGGATCATCCGAGACGATACCTGGCGAAAGTGACCAACTTGCCGTAACGGTTCTTTTCGGTCTGACTTTCTGTTATGATCGTCGTTCCCGCCTTTTTCAAATCCCATATCCGTGCGCCAAGCCGCATGCAGCCAAATTCGCGCATGGCCTCCCATGGCGTTATGCTGCCGTTTTCGTGCATGTATTGCAGGATCATTTCTGATTGCGTCATGTGTCCTCCTTGCTGATCCATACCTTGACGCAGGGTTCAACGCCGTACAGCTTGATCACCTGCGCGTTTACGATCTGGGCGTCATCGTGCCATGCAACGCCGTTCAGGGCATCACAAACGATTTTTGCTAAATTATCAAAGTCCGGCTTCTTTGTTGGCCGCAGAAGCCCGCACAATTTCGCCTGCCGCTTCTTAACGCTGTCGCTCCTGGCAGCCCCGAAGATGGCTTCAATGGTCACCGCCAGCGGCGTGTCCTTGTGGAACGGCGCGTAGTGGCACTGGGCGAGGTAATAGTATTTGACCATTTCCTCGTATTCCCGGGTTTTTTCCGGCGTCCGGGCGTGGCCGCGCTCAAAGCGGGGGCGGCCTTTGCCCATGGGTTCGCCGGGGATCACAAAGCATCTGGCGGTCATAAATCCTCCGTCCTCGCGGCCAGCTCCGCCTCGCTGTAATGGCGCTGGGTGTACTGCTGGGCGCTGACCCTTTTCCCGGGCGGCCCTTCGCGCTTGCGCTTATCCGAGCGCTCCCGGGCCTGTCCTACGGTTTTAACGCCGTCCTTGATGTACCCCTGCAGGATGCTGCGCACGTAGGCCCAGGTCCGCGCCCCGTGGGCTACGGCCTCGTTAATGGCCTCGATCACCAGATCATCGGGCAAATCCTGCCGGAATGCCGCCAGATCGTCATAATGGCTAACGGCCAGGCCGGTCAGCTCCTTCTGCACGGCTACGATCACGGGATCAACGGTAACGGGGCCGAAGGGCGTATCGCGCGCGCACGCGGTAGCATCATCATCAATATCTTTTTCTTTATCTTTATATTTATCTTTAGGCACGATCGTTGACGATTGTTGACGGTCGTTATCGATCGTTGACGATCGTTGACGATTGTTCCTGTTGGTGTCACACTTGGCAGAATACTTTTCATCTATCCTGTCGATGTCAAACTTGATGAAGTCATATGCTATGCTTTCCCGTCCCGCAAGCTCCTGCTGCTCTCCGGTCGCATGGTAGATCGCCAGCGCCCGTACAAGCCGCCCTAACTCTTGATCTGAGAGCTTCGCCAACCGCTCAAGGTATTCATCCTGGAAGATGAAGCCTGTCATCTTTGCCATGTGATCACCGCCTTAAAACGGGAGTTCTTCGTCATCCACCTGAACGAACCCGCTTTCCTGCTTCTGCTGGCTGTCAATGGCTCCCACCGTGCCGGGGGCGTAGTGCGGTTCTTCCCTGGGGCTTAAAAACTCCACCTGATCGGCCCGCACATCCATGCTGGCGCGGGCGGTGCCGTCGCTGCCGGTGTAGGTGCTAACGCTCACCGAGCCGGTTACGGCCACCTTGCGGCCCTTGGCAAG